>Ga0209536_100000948_pt1 | contig 47713 bp, 39 predicted proteins | sample DeeMarSeWOR28_12_FD_187461 | JGI IMG/M metagenome (GOLD analysis project Ga0209536, IMG submission 187461) | Marine sediment microbial communities from White Oak River estuary, North Carolina - WOR-2-8_12 (SPAdes) (version 2) | ecosystem: Environmental > Aquatic > Marine > Intertidal zone >...
CCGTCATGAACTCCTCGGTATTCCTTGATATAATAATGACGCTGATGCGCATCATCGGATAAAAAGATGAACATCTTTATAATAGTTTTGGTAATAAAATGAATGCAGTATGGTTCCTACTACATCCATCATGCCCCGTCTGGAGCGAATGGAGGCATTATTAACCAGAGCGAGGGGCGGGGTAAGGATACGTTTCCAACCTGGATCAAGCGTTTGCTAACACGTGACACGAGAAACGATGTACCGTGAAAACCCCGCCTGTCAGGGCGGGGATGCCTGAAGCGGAGGACAGGGATATCAGAGTAGGGTACTGGGTACCCAGAGTGCAGGGTGGGGAAACCAGAGCAGAGAGCGGTTCTGTCATGCTGCGTTCAGAACACAGCAATGACCGTAAGGAATGTCAGCAGTGAGAACACGTTCACCTGCGAGTCCCTTACCTGGAACCTCTCGACCTTCGCCCTGTCCCAGGCCCCCCAGAAGCAATCCGAACCGGCAGAGGTCTTCGAGAGCCAGCTTCCAGGTCTTGTGTTGTTTGGAATCGTAAAGATGTGCCTGCCGCTGAGGGCGTCCAGGAGCAGGTGTGAGAACAGTCCGATGCCGACCGCCAGGGTGACAGCCCCGGCGAAGACGAAAGGCGTCCCGTAAACGAGGCAGTAGACGTATGAGGCGATCCCTGCGGCGTAGGTCCATATCAAACAGAAGCCGACCGAGTGCCCGAAGGGGCTCCTCCTTCCCCCGGCGACCTCGATCCTGTCCAGGTTAAGCAGCATACCGACGATGCCCGCCAGAAAAACGTTCCAACCGATGACCTCCAACCCCAGAAGGGGATTGACAACGGCCATGACCGCGCCCGCAAACAAAGCATGTGTGAGTTCGTTCGTCATATTATCAATAAGGCTAACGTACACGTGCCTTATATACTACGGGCGCGCAGGTAGCGTACATGTAGCATTTTAAAGACATTCCGGCACCCCGATAGACCAAGGCTGAACGCGGCTTTCGTCCACTAATGAATAGAGAAAAATAATCTATATTTTTATTAGGGGAATCGGCGATATCAACGCCGATTCACTTATGACCGGTATTCTTGACGAAAACCTGAGGGGAATGGCGACCTGGCTCAAGGACAATGTCACGGAGAGGAACTGCATTTTCCTGCTGGTCGCCCTATTCATCATCCTCAGCGTCTTCGTCGTCGCAGAGCCTTATGACCCCCTCTACCGAGACAAGGCGGACGCCTCTACCAATGTCATCTGGACGGAGAATTATTCTCAAGGCGTCCACCACATCCCATTCGACGAGTGGGAGTTCGGCCCGACCCAGAGCGTGGTCATCGAGTACAACGGCGAGTACACCGTCGTCAACGAGAAAGGCCCGGGCCACGCAATGATGCTCGTGCCCTTCCACATCATGGGCGTCGAAGCCATGTTCGGCTTGCTCATGGCCCTCTTGGCGACGATCGCCACATGCATGCTGGGCAAGCGACTCTTCAACTGGCGCGTCGGCTTCATCGCCTCCGCCCTAGTGTTGACGAACGCCACCGTCATCGTCATGTGGCACCGCTATTACTGGACCGACGCCTCGACGATGCACCTGTTCATCCTATCATTCTGGCTTTTGATCGAGGCCAACTACAGGTTTAACGGTTGCAGCCTGGCCCTCGGGAATTGCTCTGGGACCGACACCAAACAGAAGCTCATCGCACTCGGCATCGGCACGCTCTCAGGACTGGCCTTTGGTGCGTCTGTTTCAACGAGATACCCGACCGCGATTCTCGTCATAGCCTTCTTGGTATACCTGAAGATTTTCTATCTCATCAGGGCCTGGCCGGATTTCAAGCGGAGAGACCTTATTTCATCCTTTAAGAAAACGGCAGGATTCTGGCTGCTCCTCCTCGCTTTCATCATCGGTCTTCTATGCGTACTTTATCCGTTGATGCAGTACAACTCCGAGTATTTCGGTGGACCGTTCGCCTCCGGCTACGACGCCACGCCGCTCAGCTCTTTCGACCCCATCGAAGGCATATCGGCGCGCAACACAACGACAATGTGGACGAGTGGTCTGGGCGAGGGTCTGGCCAATGCCGCAAACAATTTTATAATTCTTCTTCCTATATTAATCGCAAGGATACCGATATTGGTATTCGCCCCGCTCGGGATATTATTCCTTCGGAAGAAACCCATACTCATCGTGTTGTTGCTCATCATCGCCGTCAACTTCTACACCTACATGTCCCTGGCCTGGGTGGACATGTACGCCCGCCTCGACATGTTCAGAATCCTCTGGGAGCCGAGGTACTTCATGCCCGCGCTGCCCGTCATCACGATATTGGGCGCTGTTGGCATCGACGGTCTTGTCAAATGGCGGAGAGACAAACCGAGGGAGATGGTCGGCAACCCGAAGCCTGTGAGGAGGGAGACGCGCATGATAGCCGGCGCATTCATCGTCGTCTGCATCCTCCTCCTTCTCGGACTGGCCCCGGTCTCCAACTACTTCATGACCGACGGAGCCGAAGGCCGGCCACCCGGCCCGGGACCCGGTGACATGGAGGTCCACGTCGTCACGACCGACCAGCTGTTCACAGATTTCTTCGAGCTCGACAACAGGTTCGTCCGCGTGGAGAACGCCGAGATAATCAACATCGACCGCGGTATGCCCTTCGTCAGGAGCCCGGACGCGCAGGACAGCCGCGGCATCCCAGTGCAGTTCCGTGATTGGCCTCCGGGCACGGTCCCGCAATTCGAAGTCGGCCAGACAGCCACTGTCCAGGGCCTGTTTATGACCCTATTCACGCCCGAGGGCCCGCGCCCGATCATCAATGTCAAGTATGGCACGGAGGATTATTTCACGATTCTGCCGCAGCGACCGATATGATGATCACTTCAGAATTCTAGCATGGAAACCCAAAAGAAAATCAAAGAAAAATCGAGAGTTTCTTATATCCCCTCATTGGACTTGGCCTTCACTTCCTTGACCCTCGAGAGCAGTGCCTCGGCAACCTCGTCGGCGTTCTTCAGGCCCATTAGGACCCCGTTCCCGCTCAAGGGCATCGCATTGGGCAGGTATACGCGTCCCGCAGTGTTGACGACCACGTTCTTCAGCCCGTAGTGCCTTCCCCAGAACGTTTCGATGACGTTCACCTGCTGGACACCGATAAGAGGTATCAGTACGCGGTTCGTCGTAATCAGCCCTGTCTCGACTATGAGCTCCTCGTCCGTGATCCTGAACCTGTGCCTGCTGTAGATGCGGTTGACTATCCACAACATGAATGCGGCATATATTGCTACGAATATGAAGACCGGTACGAGCAAAGCCAGCATTGCCACCCAAACCCCCTCCGGAAACCAGAATACCATCAGGAATATGGGCAACAGCATTGCCATTATTAGCATCAGGGCTCCGCTCTGCTGTATGAAAAGCTGTTTCTTGAAGGCCTTGCTTGGTCTGGTCCAGGTGCCGTCCAACGGGTCACCCGAGCTTCCGATATCAGTTCTCCTGCCCTCTTCGACTCTCAGATTTTTGAGAGCTTCCTTGTTTACAATTCCTATCATGTTATCGTACTCTTCATGTGAAATTAGGGGGTTGGTGATTTAATAATGTGTTTGTGGAATTCCATGGGATATCCCAATGGGTATCCCCGATCATAGATGCAAGCCCGGTCTAATGCAATATCCTTTAAAACTGCAGCCCGTTTAACCGCCGATGGAAGAGCAGCCCCCCAACTACTGCCCCTACTGCGGCCGGTTCATGATGATGAAGGCCTTCGAGCACGCCTGCGATAGGGTAAATGTTCTACGAGAATGCAAGGAATGGTGCTCCAGGTGCGGGGGGAAGCTCGCGGCCATGACCGACGACATGGACACGGCGCTGTGCCACCGGTGCATGAGCAGGATCGACTATTGGCCGCGGGATGAGGAAGACGATTAGCTCTGGACCTTCATCTCCAAAATCATTTCCTCGGTCACGACCTCGAATCCGCAGTCCTCATAGAGCTCCAGGGCAGCTGGGTTCTCAAGGTCTACGCTGAGTTGGGTCTTTTCCACGGCTAGTTCTTCCAAAGACCTCAATCCTTCCATTAGCAACGCTCTTCCCAGGCCCTTTCCCCTGTGTTCCTTGAGCACGGTAAGCCAAGCTATGTGTCCTGTATCCTTCATTGCCGGGTGCACTAACGCGATGCAGAGACCGATGATGCCCCCGCCGGTCGTCCTTGCTACGATCACCCCATTAGGATCGAAGAAATCCTCCGAAAGGGCGTTGTCATAATATTCCATCATGTCATCGATGTGCTCGTCCGACTCCTTGAACCCTGTGTAGAGTACTTGTCGAATCTCATCTTTTTCCTTTTCGAAATCCGTGATGCCTATGGTGATTCCCTCTGGCAATTCAATTGATGATGGCGGCCTAGCCATGTCCCGCCGCATGAGGTAAGTGTATCTCCATTCATTGAAGCCCTTCCTCTTGTAAAACTCGGTGAGTTCGTCCTTCACAGAACCGGCCCGAATAATCTTCACACCCTTGCCGATGATGTAATCCAACACCGGGTCGAAAAGCCTATCCTCGAGTCCCGATTTCCGATGCTCAGGCACGATGAGTATGCCGGCAGTCCAAATCCCCGCAGACTCCAATCCTCCCCGTCCCAATCCAATGATCTTGGAATCCTCCAGAGCTATGAAATGCCCTTGCCCGTCATAGTTTGGTTTGTTAAAAACATGGTCTCTTAACATCTCTCCTGTCAAGGGTCTGTGGGTGGGGTAGTCTGCATGGGCAAGATTGTAGAACTCAACGAATTTCTCAAGGTCCTTATCCTTGTCTAAAGTTCGTATCGTGATTGACATATTGAATCGAAATGATGAATGGGAATGTACCTATTTGAAACCTATCATAATAAAATCATGAGCCCCTTCAAGCCCCCTAACCATCTCGACTCATCTTCGACGAGTCATCTCTCGGATTTGCTATGCAAATCTTCGACTGCGCCCCCACTTTTTTGATTGTATAATCCTCGCTGCGCTGGCCTGGCTCCAAAAAGAAAAAACACGGCCAAACAAAGAAAAACCCGCCAGGCCTGCTCGTTCGGAATCCGAGTTTGTCGCATAACTTAGATATTTTTCCCTGCCTGCTCGGGGCACGGTATTAAATAAAACTATAACCCGGCCTTCTCCGCCAGCATCTGCTTCAGCTCTTCCTTCTTCGTCATCTCCAGGCCGAAGAACTCGAAGAACTTGGGCGTGGTTTCCAGGATGAATCCACGGTTGGTGCGGTTCTCGTAGATGAGTTTCTTGGCCAGGAGCTGTTTGACGTGTTCCTTCGCCTTCGTCTCTCCGAGAAGGTCGATGAGCTGGCGCTTTCTCATTGGCTGGTAGTAGGCGATCAGTGCGGCGGTCTTCAGGACCTCGTGGTCGAGTTCCTTCTTCGCGACCGGCTCGGTTTCCTCGGCATACTCCGACCGGAGTTGCATGGAGTATTTGGAGCCGATCTTGACCACCTCTAGGGCCGTGGTTCGCGTCTTGTAGGAGCGGGTGAGTTTCCTTAAGGCTTTTCGGACGGCTGGTTCTTCGAGTCCGCTGGCTTGCACGATGTCAGCCACTCGCATAGGCTCTCCCTTTGAGAAAAGCACTGCCTCTACGAGTTCGGCATCGCCCAACTCACACCACCGCCAGGTCTTCCGCGGTCGCAGTTTCTTCCGGCTGCGGCTCCGCGTTCTGTATCTCTTCGGGGATTATCTCGGGTATCTCGGTTGATTCTGGTTCGTTATCGGATTCGGAACCTTGTTCAATGTCAGCCCCTGTCTCAGATTTCTCATCTACCTCGGGTTCCGGCTCTGGTTCCTTTGAGGTCGTTTCCGACCGGATGTCCTCGCCCTCGATGTTCTTTATCATTATCTCTCCGAAGGGAAACTTCCTCTGCGTGAGCTTGACCTTGTGCATGTTGGCGAGGAACAGCGTGGACACGAATACTGTGACCTTGTCGAACATGTCATTGTCGTGCCACAGCTTTGTCATCGGGATGACCTGGTCGTCGAACTTGCATATCCTCTGCCAGGTGATGCTGATGTCCTCCTGCAGGCTCTCCTGATGCAGCTTTTCAGATATCTTCACGGGCACCTTCAGCTCCGCCTTGGCGAACCTCTTTATCCTCTCCTGCAGGGCTATCTCCTCCCGGGCCTCGTCGAAGGCCTCGACCAGGGACATTAAGGTCACCGCGCGTACGTCATTGCCGCGCACCGCCTCGGTCAGCGGCGCGGGGCCGTCGAGTATCATCCGGCTGAAGTCAGCGCCCTGCTGGGGGCCGTCCCAATCGCACACCTCCCATCCGTCGAAGTAGAACTCGGTGGGCTCGTCGATCTTGTCCGCCTCGACCAGGACGCGCTCGCTCTGGCTCTTCAGGATGTTCCAGGCCATTAAGATTAATCTACCTGCGATGATGAAGTTGACGTCCTCTTCCGTGCGGATCTTCTTGAGGTACATCTTGGTGAACTCCTCGAGGTCGAGGTTCCAGGGGTCGAATTTCTCGTCTATGACGAGTTGGAAGGCGATTGCCACCGCCCTGTCGACGGGATTGTCCAGCACCACGTGCATGCCCTCGTCCAGTTCCTTTAAAATCTCGATGTAGGTGTCAACGTCCACCGCCTTCTCCTCGGGTTCTTTGATGATGGCCTTGTGGAATAACAGGTGGTTGATGATCTGGGCCTCGGTGTCCGGGCAGCCTGGCCTGTTGTTATTTTCACCTTCGGATGAAGGTTCACCATCACTTTGTGGGACCTCCTCTTCCTGGATGATAGCCTCATCATCAAACATCATATCATCGGTTGATAATTCCTGACTCACAGCTTCCACGGCTTCGTCCATGTTACGCAGCTCCCTTGGCCGGCCCGTTGACCGGTTGTTCCTTCACGTCGCCCAGGTCCACCTTCATCACCAGGTCGGAAACGCCCTTCTTCTGCATTGTCACGCCCACAAGGTTCTCGGCCTCCTTCAGCGTCACCTTTCTCAGTGAAATCTGAAGGAATTGGGCGTTCTCGGAATTCCGTTTCACCATCCTGGCGACGTTCTCCGCGTTGACCGCGTCGAGGTTCTGGTCAACCTCGTCCAGCAGGTAGAACGGTGACGGGTCGAATCTCTGGATCGCGAATATGAGGGCCATCGACACGAGGCCCTTCTCTCCTCCTGACAGGGCTTCCAACCTGTGTACCTTCTTGCCAGGGGGTCGTGCGTTTATGAGTAATCCGGCAGAGAACGGGTCATCTGGATTTTCAAGTAGCAACTCTGCCTCTCCACCGTCCGAGAGTTCCGCATAAACGTCCTTGAACTTCTCGTCGACCGCTTCGAAGACCTTGAGCAGCCCCTGCTTCTTCTTATCGTTCAGCTCCTCGACGAGCTTGATGAGGCGCTTCCTCTGGTCCCTCAACCGCTTCAACTCCTCCTTCAATTCGCCGTGGCGGCTCTCCAGCTCGTCGTACGAGTCAAGGGCGCGCATGTTCACCGCGCCGAGGGATTCTATTGCCGCCTCCGCGACCTGGATTGTCTTCTGCAGGGTCTCTGTGCTTGGCAGCTTCTTCTTGTCATCGAGCTTCAGTTCCTTGACGGCTTCCTCAACCTCGACGAGCCTCTTAGTCGCGCTCTCCAGCTCTATCCTGATGCCGCGGAGGAAGTCGTTCTTCGCCTCTATCTTGGACGCGAGCTTGTCTATCTCGGCTTCGGTATCGGTCTTGGCCTTGTAGAACCCGTCGCGCTTCTCACGGATCTTGGCCAGCTCCTTGTCCATTCCTTCCTCGATCTTCTGCATGGCCTTGAGCTTGGTCTCGTGGTCTGCGAGGTCTTTCGTCTTCGCCTTGATGTTCTTCTCCTCGGCGGCTATCTTGTCGTCGTATCCCTTGACGTCCTTCCTGACCTCTTTCAGCCTGTCGTTGAGTAGGTCTATCTTGCCTTCCAGGGCGTTGAGCTCACCGGCGAGACCGGCCTCCTCGGCCGTTAGGTTATTGATCCTGGCCTGCAGCTCCCGCAGGGCCTTCCCGAGCCCCGTAGAAGCGAGACTGATGATCTCCTTCTCCTTGGCGTGCCTCTCCTTTTCAAGACCTGCCAGCTCCTCCTCCCACTTGGCAAGGTCAGCCTCGACCTTCTCCTTTTGTTCCCGTGACTGTTTGATATCGGTCTCGGCTTCCCCCATAGTCTTCTTGACCTTTGAAATCGAATCCTTGAGCTCATTCTTCCGTGCCTCCAGCACGTCAAGCTCCGCCGTCCCCGACGTATCGGTCACACCGGCGTCCTTGAGCTGTCCCTCCAGGTCGAGGACCTCCTCGTGTACCTTTCCGAGCCTCTCGGAGAGCTTGTCGGCCTCCTCGGTCGCCTTGCGCAGCTTCTCGCCTACCAGATCAAGTTGGCCTCTCTCGACGGTTCCGAGCTGTATGAGCGAACGCTCCTTCACGCCCCCTATCATCGCCCCGGAAGCCTCCACCAACTCGCCTTCGAGTGTGACGAGGCGGACACCCCCCATTCGCTCCCTGGCCTCTTCGAGGTTCTTCACCACCACGGTATCACCCAGCACATAGCTCAGCGCGTCCTTGTACTCGTCGTCATGATTGACCAGGTCTATGGCAAAACCTTCACTGCCCTTCACTGCCAGCAGGGCCTTCCCGCGCGGCCGCGACGGCAGCATCTTGTTCAGCGGCAGGAACATTGCCCTGCCGATCTTGTTCTTCTTGAGGAATCTGATGGCGTTCTCGGCCGCGGCGTCGTCCTCAACGACAACGGCCTGCATTCTCTTACCTGCAGCTGTCGAAATTGCGGTCTCGTACCTCTTGTCCACCGAGACGAGCTCGGCGATGGAGCCCCTGATGCCTTTCAAGTCGCCCTTGTCCCGGGCCTCGAGCACGGACGAGACCGCGGCATCATAGCCTTGCTGGACCGACTTGTGGGCGTCCTGTTCGGCCTTGAGGCGGTTGTAGTCGCGGGTGAGGCTGTTGATGGCAGCCTCCAGCTCCATCGACTGCCTTGAGAGCTCTTCCTCCTCCTTCCGCTTTGCCTGGAACTTGGCCTGCAGGTCCTTGAGGGTCTTTCCCGATTTCTTCCCCTCGCTCTTCAGCTCCTTCAGGCGCCAATCCGCGTCCTTCAGCTGGAACTCCAGGCCCTTCAACCTCTCCTCGTAGCCTTCCAGCTCTGTCTCCAATCTCTGAACCTTATCGCCCGATCTGTCGCGTTCCAGCGAAGCCTCCCTCACCTTGTCGGAGAGCGCGTCGATCTTCTTCTTCAGCTCCAGGACCTGCTTCTGCATGGGTGAAGCGCCCTTATCCGAGGCCAGCTTCTTCTCGGAAGCCTCGAACTCCTTCCTCGCCGCCTCGAGCGCCTTCTTTGCAGCTTGATAATTCATCCCGGTCTCGTCCCTATCGGTCTTGAGACCCTCCAGCTCCTTCTCGAGCTTGTCCATGTCCCCCTTCCTGGTCTTCCTCAGTCCCTTGAGTTCGGCGATAGTCTCCTCCGAATTCTCTGAGCTATCCCTGCACCTCGCGATTTCTATCTTCAATCCGTCCAGGTTCTTCCTGAGCTCCGAGGCCTCGGCCGAGCTCTTGTCCTGAATTTCCTTTTCGGCATCGGCCAGCCGCTTCTCGATGTCTCCGAGATTCTTACGCAGCTCTTCCTTGTCGCCCTTGCTCTTGCTTATCTCACCCTCGCGCTTGATGATCTGGTCGTTGAGCCCCGATATCTCGTTCTCCAGGCCCTCCTTGCGCTTGTACTCCAGCTGGACCTTGGCGAGCTCCAGCCTGTCCTTCTGCTCCTTGTATTTCAGGGCGTGAACACGGTCGCTCTCCAGCTGCTTGAGCTGCTTCCTCAGCTCCTCGAGGATGATGCCTATCCTGTCCAGGTTCTCCTCGGTCGCGGTCTTGTCCTTCTCGGCGCTCTCGATGTCGGAGTCGAACCTTGAGATACCGGCGATGTCGTCGAGGATCCCGCGCCTCTCCTTCGGTCCCATCTCCACTATCTTGGTGATGTCGCCCTGCTGGACGAGATTGTAACCCTCCGCAGAGATCTTTGCGTGGGACAGTATCGCATCGAAGTCATAAAGTGAGGATTTCCTGTCGTTCACGTAGAAGTAGCTGACGTAGTCCGCCTTTGCGGAACGGGTGCGCTTGACGTGCCTTGTGAGCTTGACCAGATTACTTTCTACCGGCAATACGCGGTCGGTATTGTCAAACAGCAAGCTCACCCTTGTGAACTGGGCCGGTGAGCCGCCCTTGCCGCCGTTGAAGATGAGGTCTGTCAAACGCCCCGCCCGTATCGCCTTAGAGCTTCTCGGGCCAAGGACGAAGAGGACCGCATCGGAGATGTTGGACTTGCCGCAGCCGTTCGGTCCAGTGATACCCGTATAGCCGTCGACAAGGGGCAGGTTCATCTTGCCCTTAAAAGACTTGAAATTCTCCATCTGGATCTCTTTTAGATACACGTTTGACACCTGTGAAATCGGATGGAAAACCGTTGCTCGAAAGCACTGCTCAGTAACAAACAGCGCTCTCACGCATCCCATCCCATTGGTCAGACATTATGTCAGACACTACCTATATCTGTTTAGTAGTATATAAATTAATCGGTATAATAATATGGCCTTCCATATATCCCGATTTAAGTCCTTTGATTTTTTATACTCTGCAACTACTGGATAAAATGTCTGACAGAAGGAAAGGTAAAAGGTTATATACCTATCCCTTTTTCGGGGTTCAAAACTTCGCGGAGGCATGGATTTGGAAGAGTCTTTGTGCAACGTCGAATTCCTCAAGGGGCCGAAAACCTATATCGCCAGGGTACAGAGTGACCTAGGCGGCCTGAGAGAGTACCGCAGCGAGTCCTTCGAAGAAGTTCTTGAACAGGTTATCATCGACCTCCAGGAAGAATTCGAGGCTACTCAGTAATTTTCTTTTTCACATTCGTTTCCTCGAAAGCTTCTTTCCAGGGGCCTTACACCTGATTTCTCTGAACCTTGTGTTCAGAGTTACTTTGATTCGAGAACGACGGTGCATGGCGATCACTGCCATGCAAGAGTATGGAATGGTTATACCCGAGCTAGAGTTCACAAATTTGCAGAACTATCACCCATCAATAAACGAGCTCACCGTTTTCCATTATCGTCTTCTCTGTCCCGTCCTTGTATTTCGCGACTATCGTTGGCAGGTTGATGAGCCCGTCCAGGTGGATGGTGGCCTTCGCGTCGTTGTCATAATTCGAACCGATGGCGATGTGGCATGTAGAGTAAACCTTCTCGTCCTCGAGCATGTTGCCGACGATCTCCGCCTTCCTGTTAAGGCCGATGCCCAGCTCGCCCAGGTTCCTGGAGTTCTTTGCGTATTCGTCACCCTCGGCGGGATCCAGCTTCCCCTGGCTGACCATCTCCAGGGCGCTGTCCCTTCCTGACGTCAGTGCCTCTTCCAGTTCACTCGCTTCCTCTCCGCCGCTCAGATCCGTAACGTAGTTGTCCTTTACGGTTGCGATGATCGGGTCCTTGATGACAAGGTCCCCGACGGGCAACGATATCGAGCCGTCGAAGGCGATGGTGCCATTGGAGTTCCCCAGCTCTGGTGAGATGTAGACCTCGCCGGCCGGGAGGTTGCCTCCCTGGCCAGGTGCCCTGAAGTCGCCGTCGTCCGATTGCGCCTCCCTACCGAGGAGACCGAGGACGACGTCAGTGCCCTTGTCCGAGGTCACTCGAACACTGACCGCCCTGTCCAAAATAGCCTTGATATCCTCGCACTCCCGCCTGAGCCTCGGGTAATCTATTGGAACCGTCTTCTTGAACATCCCGGCCGTGACGCTAGGGGACCAGAACGCGCGCATCTTCTTCTCCCTGAACAAGTAATCGAAGATGTGGTCGTACTCCTGCTCCCCGGCCTTGTAATGGTCCTTGATTGCCGCCTCGTCCTTCCCCAGTTTCTCGGCGCTCAGCGATATGCAGATGTCGGGATTGGCCTTGATGGCGCCGATGACGTTCTTGTCGGCATAGTCAAGCTGGGTCTTGAACGGCTGCAGCATGATTGTGGGCTTTCCCCCGCAATCCAGTATTGCATCGTACATCGCCTTTGATATCGAGTAGACATTGGTCTCGGGATTGGTTATGATGAGGGCGGCCTCATCCTTCTTTACGGCCAGGACCTCCTCCGCAGCCACCTTGGCCGCCCTTGATAGCTCCCGGTCGACCACCTCGTCCATATCCGCGAACTTGGAATCTGCGTCAACGGTCATCAGAACACCGTGTGATGATAAGAATAGGGGATATAAACATGTCACAACGAAAAACCACGCCCTTTGAGCGGGCTGTGATAACGCAAAAGAATAAAAGCCTGAACGGCTATTATTGGGTAAGAATACGGAGATGAGCTCATGGAAAAGGACGAAGATTACGAACGCATGCTCTCGAACTACTACGGCGAGGACCAGGTCATGGCCCTGATAATGCTCAAGATAGACACAAAGGAAGCGGAGGCCATAGCCCACACGGTCAGCCAGTTCGAGAAGGTGGAGGACCTGTTCATGGTCACAGGCGATGTGGACATCATTCTAAAGGCCAGGTTTGACAACTACAAGAACCTGAAGTCTTTCGTGCTGGATTCCCTGGCCCCGGTAAAGGGCATAAAGGAAACAAAGACCATGATGGTCGTCACGGCGTTCAAGGAAGGAAACCAGTTACTCGTACCGTCCGAGGCCAAGTCCTGAACGAAAGCCTTAATTGGGTGTGCACGATACCAACTCGGATGAGGTGTTGCTATGGACGCAGAACAGAAGCTGGACCAGATAATCGTAGTTTTGGACCAACTGGCGGAGGACACTTCCGTCCCTAGGAACATCAGGCGGGGAGCAGTAGAGTGTAAGGAGAGGTTGCAAAAGCGGGACGAGGCCCTTGACGTAAGGACCGCGAGCGCGATATTCAAGCTCGACGAGATGGCAAACGACCCCAACATACCCCTTCACGGCCGCACTCTCATTTGGAATATCATAAGTCAACTTGAACAGGTCAAGTGATTTGGCAGTCTGACACACCCTCCAGTACTCATGATTAGATAATTTCCTGTTAACCGGACCATCCCGGGGGAGGCGGAGGTGTTTGGGAATAATCCTGACCCTGAGGCTCGGGTGTCGTTCCGTACGTCTCGGGAGAGGATTGGTCATCAACACCACCGACCTGAGCGGGTTCCTCCACGGGCTGTGGCTCCTCCGGCGTCGGCTGCGCATCTTCCTTATGACCCACGGTCTTCTGCATCCTTCTCCATTTGGACACACCGACGATGGCGATGATCAGCGCTGCTATGGCGAACAGCAGAACCAGGAACGCACTGGCATTGAGGCCCAGTATCGTGCCGTGGGCGAGGTCCCCGGCGTCCGAATCGATGATGATGGTCTGTAGGTCCAGGAACGAATCGCCCTGTGCCTCAAGCGAGACGCTGAATATGTGCTTACCGTCCCTGATATCCTCTGGCAGCTGGAAGGTCAGTGTGCCCATCGGTTTATCGACCCAAACGGTCTCGGAATATTCCCCCGAGATCGATATCACAACGATGTGACCGTTCACTGCCTCCGGACCGTGCCCGACCTTGATGATCGTATAGTTGATTGACATCTGGCTCCCGGGCGAGTACGAGTGCTTCTTTATCTTGTATTCGATAATGAAGCCCTCATAAACCGGAGCCGCATCCGAGGCTGTGTAGGTGGCGTTTGCGCCAGTCACGAACACTGTGGCGGTCACCGTCCTGGCGTACTCTGTCGGCAGCTGGTAGCTGAACGTCCCGTCGACTGGTACACCCTCTGCCAAGGGCACACCTTCAGGGTCGGTTATCCTGTAGTTGGCCTGCAATATCGAATCCCCAAGGAGGTTCAACACCCAGGTGACGTTCTCACCGGGCAGGTAGATGCTTTTCGTCGAGAAGAGGAGCAGCTGGGTCTTGGTCACGGTCATGCTGCTCGAACCCCAACCGTACCCGCCGAGTTCTGCATGGGCCTGGTAACCTTCAGTCGTGCGTGCGGTCGCTTGTATCAATAGATTCCCTTCCAGGTCATAGGGCAGCTGGAAGTTGATGTAGCCGTTGCTCCCAAATCCGAAAGCGATTGTGCTGGCATCGCCCCATGATGAGAGGCTTGTTCCCAATCTGGCCTCGTAGGAGACCTGGGCGGCGGTGGTCTCCTGGCCGTCCCTCAGCACCCTGTACGGTATGCTGACACTCTCTCCGGGAACATAGATGTCCTTGGGCTGGTAGAGTATCAGGGCCAGCACCGGGTCGGAACTTACGGTGAACAGGGAGGTCTCCTGGGTGGATATGTCCCTGTTCTGACCGAAGACCCCGGACACCACTATACTGTACACTCCATCGGGTGCTGATGCGGGTATTGTGTACATGTTGCTCGCCTTTCCGCTGTCATCTGTTGTGATGGTCCAACCGTTCCCGACCTGGGTGCCCTGGTGTTCAACACGGGCGGCAAGCTCAACGTCAGGGGCCGGTGAGTTGGAACCCACGTGTGTGTAGAATGTAAAAAGGACGTCCTCACCAGGTCTGTAATAACCGCGGTCGGTGCCGATGCTCATGTCGAGCCAGCCTATGTACAGGCTCACCGAGGTGGAGTCTGAATGACCTTGATTGTCGTTGGCCTCCACTTCGATATGGGCCCATTCCCCCTGACGCGCATCCTCGGGTATCTCGAACTGGAACTCACCAGCGGAACCGGCAATGTTGTTCAATGCCATCGACGCTGAATCGTAACCGTCGTCAGTGTAATACAGGTCAGTGCCCCCGCTGATCTCAATGGGTCCTCCGTCGTGGTTGTCTATGGCCCGCCAGAAGAGGGTGGCCTCATGTCCGGGAAGGTAGGCCTCCTGGTTGAGCCTGGCTCCGACGGTCAGCTTCTTGAGCTCAAAGCTTAGTGAGTCCAGCGGTAGAGTGCCCATGTAAACCTCGACATGATAGATACCGTCCTGAAGGTTCGGCATCGTGTATTGGCGACCCCAGAGGTTGGTCCCGGCCGGTACGTTCCAACCGGACAACGTGTTGTGGCTGGGGTCGGTCACCCTTACGTTATATGCCTCTTCCAGCGTCGTAGTCACCTTCAATTCCACCTCGTCCCCCTGGGCATACACGGGTTTGTGGGGTATTATCTCAATGTCGAGGTCTATGACCATGAATAATGCACTGCCTATCTCTTCCCAGTCATGGGAGTAGACCTTCATCTGGTAGGTCCCCTCGTCATCCTCGCTCATGCCGATCCAGTAATAGTAGGTGTCGATGTCGACCCCCTGTGAGTTCGTTCGCAGGGTATCGTTCTCCAGTGGTTCAACCTCGCCCAAGCGGTACAACAGGAGCCTTGCTGCGTAATCTTCACTGTCGTATGGTTCATCCAGGTAATAGAGTGTTATCGCGTAGCCCACGCTCTCACCGGCCGTGAAAACCGTCCTGTTCTCACCTTGGTGTTGCGGCTGGACAATTGCATTCGTGGGCAGGGCGACCGTGAAGTTGAAGTATCCGATGACCTGGGCCGGGACCGCATCATTATAAATCGTCCCCTGGTAAACACCGAACTGTTCGTCGTATTCCCATTCTGGATAGAAGTAGTCCATGTCCTCGCCTGAGCTGTCGGTGCTCAGGTATTCGGTGTCCACGGAATTGCCCAGATGCATTATCTCATACCAGACATCCCCATAGCCTCCGTCGTACGGATTGCCGTATTGGTCCAACGCTCTCACGTAAACCTCAACCCTCTGGTCCTCGGTGAACACGTCGGTAACGGCCCCGTAATACGCGGTCCAGCCAGTAGCACTCCACGGAACAGGATCGTAGATCCGGAAGCTTACCTGTACTGCTGTAGTACCCGTGTAGTTGACGAACATGATGTAGTCGCCGATATCGTGTGTATACCAGTAGCCGTCCCAATCGTTGCCTGTGAACTGGCCGTAGCTATCAGTGAGATACGAGTTGTTGAAGACCTCGCCTATTCCGGCCAAACCGAGTATGATCACATCAACGGTCTGGGATTGCAGTGGTACACCTGCGTCCAATACCGTGACCTCGAAGTAAATCGAATCGCTTGGCTCGAAATAATCCTGCTCGTGCCCATAGCCATCCATCAGGATCACACTTCCAGTGTAAGGCTGTGCTTTGATACTTTGTACAACGAGTATGGCGCTCACGACCAACATTCCCACAATGAACATCACCTTCAACTTCATCCTAACCACCTGCACCAAAAGAGCTCTGGAACGATAAAAGATTTGTGTAACAACATTGGGTCTGCCCTGCATGCAGTACGAACAAAGATCGCTGAAACCGGGATTTACAACTTGGGCAGGCAACGAAGCCGCTCAAAGGTTGAGAACCAGCCATGTATTCCTGACCAATCGGTTGCAAAGGAGCGGATGCCGGGATGCTAAACTTAGGCTGAGTACGACGATATTCCTAAGTTAAGTGCCAGCCATGTTTTTCTTACCAATCGGTTGCATGCGAGCGGATGCCGGGATGCTAAACTTAGGCTGAGTACGACGATACTCCTAAGTTTAGTGCCAGCCATGTATTCCTGACCAATCGGTTGCAAAGGAGCGGATGCCGGGATGCTAAACTTAGGCTGAGAACGACGATACTCCTAAGTTTAGCGCCAGCCCAATTCGTATCCATTTAAAAAAAAATCAGAGAATTGGGCGTATGTATACACAATCGAGCATCATTACCTGTGTACAAAATCAAAACGACGGAAAGGTAATGATGCGGATGCCGGGATTCGAACCCGAGCAGGAAGCTTGGGAAGCTTCAATCCTAACCAGACTAGATCACATCCGCATGTCGCCAATCTGGTAAAAACCTCAGCTTCTTAAAACTTTCAACATCCGTTCTCGTTTGCGAGCGTTTCCCGGGCCTTGGTCAAGGCTTCTTTCACACGCGGCAGCGTTGTACCCCCGTAGGACCCTTTCTTCTCCATGGACTTCATTATGTCCAGGGCCGTGTACACGTCCTCGGTGAAATCGCCGAACTTCTGATATTCCTCGAGCGGGAATTGGTTCAGGGTTGTATTGGTACCGGCACATTCGGCAATGATGTCCTTCGTCATCTTGTAAGCTGACCTGAATGGCACGCCCATCTCCACGGTTATGTGATCGGCCAGTGCGGTCGCGTTGGCGAAGTTATTCTCCAATTCCTCGATGACGGCTTCCTGGTCAAGGACCACCTCGGCGGTCTCCAGCGCGGTCTTCAGGGCCATGAGCGAGCCCTTCAATGTGTCGACCGAATCGAACAGCGCCTCCTTATCTTCCTGAAGGTCCTTGTTGTATGCCAGTGGCAGCCCTTTCAGGGTGGTTAGCAGGGCCAGTAGGTTGCCGTTCACGCGGCCGACCTTGCCCCGCACCAGCTCGGCGATGTCGGGGTTGTGCTTCTGCGGCATGATGGAGCTACCCAGTACGTGCCCGTCCCCGAAGCGTATGAGACCGAACTCCTGGCTGGACCATAGTATCAATTCTTCACACAGGCCGCTCAGATGCGTCATGCACACGCTGGCGTTGAAGAGCGTCTCCAGGGCGAAGTCGCGGTCGCTGACACCGTCCAGCGAGTTCTCTGATGGCGAGTCCAGGCCCAGTATCTCGGTGGTCTGCTCCCTGTCTATGTCGATACCGGTGCCGGCAAGGGCCGCGGAGCCAAGTGGGTTCACCCTCACCCTCGGGAGCGTCTGCTTGAAACGCTGGATGTCCCGCTGAAGTTGATGGAAATGTGCGAGCGCGTAATGGGATAAGAGAACGGGCTGGGCCTGTTGTAGGTGAGTGTACCCGGGGATGACGACGCCCATGTTCGCCTCCGCGAGATCGAGCAGGATTCCCTGCAGGTCCTTGATGAGGGCGATGATGTTGGCTATCTCGTCAGTCGTGTAAAGCCTCAGGTCCAGTGCGACCTGGTCGTTCCGGCTCCGGGCCATGTGGACCATGCCGCCCTTCTCCCCCACCTGGGCGACCAGGGCCGCCTCGACGTTCATGTGCACGTCCTCGAACTCCTGCTCAAGCTTCAGGCCGCCGTTGTTGGCGTCCTCCTCCACAACATTGAGGGCGTTGAGGATGTCCATCCCGTCCTTCGTGGTGATGTGGTTGCGGCCCATCAGCATCATCACGTGGGCCTTGCTTCCCTCGATGTCGTACTTCAGCAGGCGCTTGTCGAAGCCTATCGAGTTCATGAACTCCTGGAGCTGCGGATCGCGTACCGTCGATATCCCGTTATTGGCCATCTTCCTTGTTCTCCAGTGTCTTAAATGCCGCGTCGAACTTGGACACAAGCAGGTCTACCTCCTGCTTGCTTATGACGAGCGGGGGCATGAGGCGCATTATCGCTCCAGTGGACAGGCTGGTCTTGACCCCCTGTTCCTTCAGTGCCGCCTGCATTTGCTTGACATGGCCGGGACTCGGGAGGGTAATGCCCACCATCAGGCCGATCCCGTGGACCTTATGGATCAGGGGCGATTCCAGAGCTTTCAGTCCGTCCATCAGCTGCTTGCCCCGCCCGGCCGCCAGCTCCTCAAGTTTCAACGACTTCATCTGGTTGATGGCTATGGTGGCCGCCACACACGCCATCGGGTTGCCGCCGAAAGTCGAGCCGTCGAAGCCCGGCTTCATCTTCTCGCTGACCTCCTTTGTAGTGACGACAGCCGTTACGGGGTATCCGCCGCCGAAGGACTTGCCTATGACCATTATGTCCGGCTTGACCTCAAAATGATCGGCGGCCCACCATTCGCCGGCCTTGGTGGCCGTGCGGCCGAAACCGGTCTGGACCTCGTCCGCTATCATAACCGCCCCGTGCTGTTTCGTCAGCGCCCTGACGCCCTGGACGTATCCCTTGGAGGGCACGTTGATGCCGCCGTCCTCGCCCTGCACCAGCTCCATTATGACCACCTTCTCCTTGCCGAGCGCCAGCCGCTCCTCCAATGCCTCCAGGTCGCCGTAGGGCAGGAAATGAACCCAGCTCTCGCTTTCCAACCCGAACGGCTTTCGATATTCGGCATTGGCCGTGATGGAAACCGCACCGTGTGTACGCCCGTGGAAGCCTTTCTCGAAGGCTATCACCCCCTTCTGGCCGGTATAGGCTTTGGCGATCTTCAGGGCCTTGTCCACCGCCTCCCCGCCCGAGTTTTGCCAGTAGAACTGGTCGAGACCCTGGGGCATAATGGAAAGCAGAAGCTTGATGAGCCTGCTGCGGGGTATGTGAACGCGGTCCTCCTTCATCGTTATGAGTTGCGAGGCTTGATTGTAAAGGCCCTTGGCTATCTCGGGATTGTTCAGGCCGAGGTTGGCCGCGCTGTAGTTGGAGTCCATGTCAAGGTACCACTTGCCCTTGGTGTCCATCATCCAGGCCCCGCTGCCCTTCACTGGTATAATGTCCTTTTCCAACTCGGAAACGGGTATCTTGTGGGCCTCGTGCAGGGCTATCGCCTCGTTAGTCGATATCTCGGAGAGCTGGAGCATCTCCACCATCTTGTCCAGGGCATGATGCGACAGCCACCCTCCGGAAAGGCCCGTCATCACCATCCCGGTGACAATCTCAGCCTGTGCCTTCGTCATCGGACCCTGCGGCTCGCTGACCGAGTAGCCGTTGGAATACATGGAGTCCTCGAGGACCATAATCGCAGTGGCCAGTGCCTCCTCGTTAAGAACTGTTTCCAGCACCTCGATGACCCTCTCGTATGTCGCATCGGTCCGCTCGGGATGCTCCTTCACGTTATTGTGGAGGACCCTGTCCAGCTCTTCCAGTTGATTGCCCATCATTGGTTCACCCGGGTCAGCTTCGAAACCTTCACGGGCAGCCCCCAGAGCGCGATGAAGCCCTTGGCCAGCTGGTGGTTGAAGGTGTCGTCCTCGTCGTATGTCGCGAGCCCTTTGTCGTAGAGTGAGTTCGGTGATGACCGTCCCACTACCGTGCACGAGCCCTTGTAGAGCTTTACCTTGACCGTTCCAGTGACCGTTTCCTGTGTCTTGTCCATGAAGGCCATCAACGCATCTGTCAGCGGGTCGAACCACAGGCCGTAGTACGTCATCTCTGCGAACTTCTGCTCCAATCCTTTCTTGAAGTGAAGTTGTTCGCGGGTGAGCGTCAGGTCCTCCAGCGCCTCGTGTGCCTGGATGAGTATCTCGGCCGCCGGGGCCTCGTATATCTCGTGGCTCTTAATGCCGACAAGACGGTTCTCGACCATGTCAATGCGTCCAACACCGTGCCGGCCGCCGACATTGTTCAACTGTTCAATGATCTGAGTCGCTGGCATGGGTATACCGTCCACGCTCACGGGCACGCCCTCCTCGAACCCTATCTCAAGGTATTGGGGATTGTCCGGCGCCTTCATCGGGTCGGTGGTCCATTGGTACGCGTCCTCGGGAGGCTCCAGTGACGGGTCCTCCAGGGAACCGCATTCGACGCTCCGTCCCCAGAGGTTCTCGTCTATGCTGTAAGGTGACTTCTTGGCTATGTCCAGCTTCATATTGTGGTTCTCTGCGTACTCGTAGGCCACCTCTCTGGGGACCTGCCATTCCCTCGCCGTGGCAATGATGTCCATATCGGGTGCGAGGGCCATGATGGAGACCTCGAACCTCACCTGGTCGTTGCCCTTTCCCGTGCAACCGTGGGCGATGTGCGTCGCACCGTGCTCCTTGGCCACCTCCACCAACTTCTTGGATATGAGGGGGCGGGCCGCGGCCGTTGCCAGCGGGTACTTGCCCTCGTACTTGGCGTTGGCCTTCAACATCGGGATTATGTATTCCTCGACGAACTCGTCCTTCACGTCCACCGCCACGGCCCTTGCCGCGCCTATGTCGCCGGCCTTGTCGACGGCGTTCTGCACGTCCTTGCCGGGCTGGCCGACGTCAATGATGGTGGCGACGACGTCCATGTTGTACGTGTCCTTCAGCCACTTGATGGCTATTGTCGTGTCAAGGCCGCCCGAGTATGCGAGAACCACCGTTCCCGCGGGCTTTGCCTCTCCGTACCCGCTCGTGCTCTGGCTTTCTACCGTCATGCTTCCTGTCATGTCTATCCGCTCCCTTTCGGGGAATGGGTCGACCGCCGGTTTCTATTAATATATTTTGACAATAATTGATTAAAAACCGATACATATGTTTGATACAAAACATTTTATACCAAATCAAGACATCATGCTCGGCATGAGCGCAGAAGGCAGGAGCGCGGCCCAGGTCACGAGGGACTACATCGACGCACACCCTTCGGTTAGGGACGCCATTAAGCGCGGCATCGTGAATTACTCGGCCCTGGCCCGGGCAATCATGGTGGAAAAGGGACTGACCAACGAAGAGGCGGTTCTGGTCGCGGCCAGGCGTCACTCAGAGACTCTACGGTCGGAGATAGGCGAGGCCCGAATACGCGAGCTGCTGAAGATGTCGAGCCTCGAGATAAGGACAAAGATCTGCATCATAACGGCAAGGAATGACTGGAGCGTGATCGAGTCCCTCGAATCCTTGGTCAAGAACGTGCTGTCGAAAAGCCGTGTGTTGCAGGTCATCCAGGGGACCACCGGGATCACGGTCATCACCGAAGAGGAGACGCGCAAGACCGTGGAGGACAGCATCGGGACGAGCCGCATTATTAAAACGACATCGGGATTGGCCCAGATAACGGTGAAGAGCCCGGACACTATATCCGAGATACCGGGAGTGATGGCCTACCTGTCATCGGTGCTGGCCGGCCAGGGCATCAATGTCATCGAGGTCATGTCATGCCACACTGATACAATATTCATCGTCGAGGAGAAGGACATGATGATGGCGATGGACGTCATCGGGCGATTGCTGAAGCTTGACAGCGATTGATCACCACTTCCCCTTCTTCCTGTCCTTCTTGATGTCCCAACCGTCAGGCTTCTTGCCCATGACCACCGGGGCATCCTCTTGCTGTTGGGCATCCTGCTGAGGAGGTGCCGCCGGTTGTTGTGCCTGGATAACAGGCTGCTGCACTATAACCGGCTGTGCGAGTGGCTGCTCTTCCTCTTCCAGCTCCCTCTGATGCTGCAATGAGAGTATCCCACCGACGTATCCGAATATCACTGTCAAGACGTAAGGGGCGATGAAGTTTCCGCCGAAGCCCATGGTCTCGACAAATGTTTGTATATAGTCCGTCGAGAAGCTGACTAGCGTTCCGATGAGGGGCAGATTAGCCGAGAGGTAGTCGGCGCCTTCCAATGGGAGTCCGAAAACCCAACCCAGCTCGTCGACCATGATGTTGAGCCTGATCAGGATGAACAGCATGAATACGATGCTCATCGGGACCAGGGCCGCAACCAGCCCCTTCTTGGGCGTGCCGGCCTTCCTCCCTCCCACGTAACCGGCGATCATCTGGCCGAAGGGGGGGATCCAAAAGAGGAGGATGGAAAGTATGGTTGTGTACCAAACCCCCGACCAGAAGCTGTAGATATTCTTTTTCTTGATGGCCTCGGCTGTGCTTGGGTCGACAACGTAGGGGTGAGGGGCGTGGCCCAGTGTATAAGCTCCGCTTGCCTGAAGAGTCTGAGTGGTCTTGTCCCCTTTTAACTTCTTTTTGCCTAACATCCCATCCGCTATTAAATATGAAAAGATATATAAAAAGTTTTGTATTTGAATTATTTGAAACGCTTCAGCACGAGCCAGCTACCGACACCCATGACCGCGACAACCGCGACGACAGCGACGGCGATGAGCACGAGGCTCGCAGTTTTCGGCTCGGGAATTGTGGTGAAGGAGAAGACGTAAGGGGCCTCGAGCGTGTTGCCCGCAACGTCCGAAGCTGTCTCTCCTATCGTGACGGTGTAATAAGTCTGATATTCAAATCCCTGGCTGGGGGTGAACGTCAGGTTGAACCCGGACCACGAAAAGGTCCCTGTGATATCGCCAGATATGACAAACGCGTTCTCGGTCACGGTTTGGTTCATCTCCTCGGAGAATGTAACGGTCACGACCCTTTCGATCTCCACTGTCTTGTCCCCGTGCTCGATGTTCACCTCGGTCACGGTCGGAGCCCAGATGTCACCGAGGTCCACGAACTCGACAGCCTCGGTCTCGGCCGCATACACGTCCTCCCGTGGATTATCGCCGAAATTATACCCTTCAGCGTAGACGACCACCGTGAGGGGAGAGGGTATGATGCCGGAACTGGACACGGCCCTGTCCTTAACGACGAGATTGGGCGTCATTCCCTCGGAATCGGTGGTGATGTTGTGAAGCTCGATGAGGTCCTCCTTCACGACCACGGTTGCGCCCTCGATGGGAACCAGGTCATGGTCCAGCACAGTAACTCTAATGTCATCGTATGAGGTGAACAGGCAATCCGGGTCCTTGATGGTGACCTCGCTCACGTCAACCGATTCATTGTATGATTTGGCCTGCGAGTTCATCATTAGGAACAGCTCGGACTGCTCAGCATTTTCAAGAGTGGTGTTATACAGGCATAGGGTGGAGTTCGCGGCATATATGGAATTCATGCTGTTGGCGATGGTACAATCCTTGAAGGTCACATTACTACAATCGAACAGTGTAACGGAGCCTTGGGCGGTCAAGTACCCCTTGTAATAAGACCAGCCTGACCTCATGGTCAACCCTTCGATCACGATGTCGTGCTCATCGATGTAGAATAGGTCTTTGACGTCAATTCCGTTGACCAGATTGCCCTGCATGTTGGCAAGGACGCCCTTTGCCTCGTACGAGATATCCATGCCCACCTTATTGGAGCGGAAGGAATTGTTCAGGACGGTGGCGTTTGAGAACGTGAAACGCGTTCCGTTGCCCATGCACCCGTCAATGTAGTTGTACTTGATAACGGGGTCGGAGTGGAAGGCTTGGATTCCGTCCGTACAGAAGTTGCTGATGGTGTTATTGTCTACGGTGGCATCTCCCCAGCAAAGCACCGCTACCCAGCATTTGTGAATCGTGTTGTTCGTCACCTTTGCGGGCGAGTAGCACACGACCCCGTATTGACAGGTGTCTATGATGTTGTTGGATATCACGGGGTCCGACCTATTGTCACATATTATGCCGGACCAGAATGCCGTCTCGATATTACAATTCCTGATTACCGGGTCTGAATAAGGGCCGCAGTATATTCCGTAGAAGTGGCTTGTATCGATTGTGCAGTTGTTGAGCATCGGGGAGGTGTTATAGGTGCAGTTAACGGCACCGTCCGCAAATCTGATGGTGGTCCAATTCAGGGTGCAGTCCCAGGATGATTCAAGGAATCTTAGACCGATCCAATCCCTGGGAGCAGGGTCGTCGAAGGGCTCGAACACTATGGGATTGAACAACTGACCGTGGGCGCGCAGCCGGCCCGCGATCGTGAAGGAAGTGCCGTACTCGAACAGGACCTCTACTCCCGGGTCAATTTGAAGAGTAACCCCGGAGCGGACTGTAACGTTCGTTGTGATAAGGTAGGGTGAGCCAGATATCAACCAGGTCTTATCAGTAGTAATATCCGCTCCGACCAATGTGCCCGGAACTCCCGCCCTTGTGCCTTCCTCGATGCCCTCAAGCTCGGTGTGAGGTGAGCAAAGCATCAACACTGAAACTATCAAACTTAAGATAAATACCAGGGCGACCGCCTTCAATAATTGGTCATTCTTAGGCATGACTGTGAGATGAGTTCAGTGCAGGAGGCCGGCGGCCCTCAGCTCCTTCTTAAGGGTGTTGACGCCGCTCTCGATGTCCTCCACCTTCTTGGCGCCCGTGCAGACGACCTTCCCGGAACCGAACAACAACATGACCACCTTTGGGTCAGATACTCGATAGACTAGCCCAGGAAATTGCTCAGGCTCGTACTCTACCCTCTCCAAGCCAAGGGTTATGGCGATGGCATTGAGGTTCAAATCGTTCTTCAGGTCGTAGACCGCCACGATGTTCTGAACGGTTATCTTCGGGTCCTTGACCACCGGCAGACCGGCCTTCTCCAGTTTCTTGCTGACCGTCTTTATAGTCTTCCTCACGCTCTCGATTGTCTTCGCACCGGTACAGTTTGCCTTGCCGCTCCTGAAGAGCAGGATCGCAGTCCTCTCCTCCTTTAAACGGTATACTAGACCGGGAAACTGCTCAGGCTCGTACTCCGCCCCGTCGAGAGCCAATGCGACCTGTGTGAGGTCCAGCTTCTCCGCGAGAATAGTCGATGCAACGATGTTCTCAATGCTGATTTTCTGCTTTTCGGCCATGTTCAACGCCCCCGTTAGTATATAAACGCTAAAGGTTAAAGGTTTCGCCTATTTATACTCTGAGCTGTTCAGATTACATTGGCCCTGCCCTTGGGACAGTTGGTGACCAGATAACCTCCCTGCTGCATATGGAGGAAGAGCTCGCACTCCTCCCTTTCATCGCATTCGAGGCACCGTTCAACCGCACGCCTGTATTCATCGTCAATGTAAACCCGAGGGTCGACCATATTATCAAAATGAATATAATGTTTAATTTACTTATAAGTTATTGTGATTCCTGTCATAGATGTATGCAGTGTTATTTGACCTTGACGGAACCCTGCTGGATTCGAAAAGGACAATACTCAGGTGCCTCAACACGGCTCTCCAAGAGTTTGGATTTGAGACCTTCGGGGACGATGACCTTTATTCATTGATAGGCATGCACCTGATGGAGATATTGGAACTGAAGGGTGCAAACCGGCCAGAAGTCGCTGAAAAGTACACCATCATTCAACTGGAGACGTATCAACAGGACATGACAGTTTATGATGGGGCGAGTTCCCTACTGAAGCGACTTCATGATTCAAAATATAAATTGGCCGCGGTAACAATGAGGCGTAGTCACATAGCTCTTGCGGTGATCTCTGGAATGGGTCTGGGGGACTATTTTGATGAAGTCGTCGGGGCCGACGAGGTCTCGGAACCCAAACCATCGGCCGAGCACACGCTAACAGCGTGCAGGGGAATTAACACTCCTCCGGAAAGATGCATAATGGTCGGTGATTCAAAGTTCGATATGCTTTCCGCCAAATCAGCTGGTTGTACTGCCGTTGGGGTAACCTGGGGCATGGGCAGCACCCGGGAACTCTATCAGAATGGCGCGGATCACATAGTGGATGATTTTGATGAACTGTACGAACTTATTATAAAAATAAAAGACAAGAGGGAGGTGGGCCCTCCCTCAAATCGAAAGGAGGAGGTAATCCTTACCTGACCATTGAAACGCATGAGTTGAGCACGGGCATCTCAGGCTCGAATGCGACCCCGGGCATGTTGGAATCGCTGATCTCCACACCGTTGATGATGGACATTATCTTGATCTGGCCAGTGTAGTCTTCGTCGATACGCGCTCCGAATATCACGTTGGCGCTCGGACCGAGGAACTCCGTCATCTCCTGCATGACCCTGTTGGCGCTCCTGATGTTCATCTCTGGACCAACCGTGAGGTGAACCAGAGCGTTGTTCGCCCCGTCGTATTCCATCTCGATGAGCGGGTTGCTAAGGGCCTCGGCCACGACGTCCTCAGGGCGATGCGCGGAACTCTCGCCGTATATTATTGTGGAGGCCCCGCCGTTGCACATTACTGTGCGCAGGTCGGCGTAATCGAGATTGATCATTGAAGGCTGTGTGATGGCCTCGCTCACATTCTTGATGACCTCTGAGATAAGCTGGTCCATCACCGAGAAAGCCTGGTCTATCGGCAGGTTTGGAACGATCCTCACGAGTCTGTCGTTGTCGAGGACTATGGTACTGTCTGATGAGGCCCTGAGCTTTCCCAAGCCAATATTGGCCTTCTGGTTCCTCATCAGGCCTTCGGCCTTGAACGGAAGAGTGGCCATCGAGACCACCACCGACCCCAGCTCCTTGGCGACCTCTGCCACGACCGGAGCCGTGCCGGTTCCCGTTCCACCGCCCATCCCTACGGTGATGAAGGCCATGTCAACACCCCTGAGCAGCCTTTCGAGCTCCTCGCGGGATTCCTCGGCGCAGTATTCGCCAACCTCGGGTCGGCCACCGGCCCCGTGACCATGTGTCACTCGCTTGCCAAGCAGTACTTTCTTGTCAGCTCTGATGTTCGTCAAATGCGCCTTATCCGTGTTCAGTGCGATCGTCTCGGCGCCCCAGACGCCGATGCTGTGAAGTCTGTCAATGCTGTTACAGCCTGCCCCACCACATCCGATGACCGCTATTCTCGGGTCGGCTATCAGGGTCTCGAATTCGGATGTATATTCCTTTGCGGTTTCCACCAACTTGTCCATGCCCATTTTTTCACCTCATGAGCAGATTCAATTTCATGCGACGCGCAGCTATGCTGCTCATCCACGTCCGCGCGTGCATCCCTTGGGCCCGTAACGGGCCCCTATTTCGGAATCTGCAAGATCCCGTCCCGTGCGAGTGTGCCTTATCTCGGCAGGCGCACCCGTCTGACAAGGGCTTGTTCCGGCATCCCTTCCGGAAGCTCCCTTCGTTTTGTCGAAGGGAGACGCTCCCTTCTTCAATCCTGATTCTCCGCGGCCCTGGCCAGGCGCATTCTCACGTACTCCCTGACCGCGTTTCTCACCGCGTCGTCAACGGAGATGGAGTCACCGCTGTGAACAAGTTCCTCAAGCTTCACGACGTTCCCCTTGGGAAGCTCGACTGTGAGCTTTTCTATGTGCTCTGGCGTGAAGTGAGAATCCACGAAGTTGTCTATTGCGGCCCGTATTGCATCGGATAGATTGCTGAAATCGCCCTTTTTCACCAGTCTCTGAAGTGCATCCAGTCTGTCCTTCGGTATGCGAATGGTGACCCGCTCGGACTCCGTTGACATTATTCACCTGAGTTGTGTCAGACGTTTTATATTGTTTTGTCCGACACTTGTCCTATATGTGAGTTTAGGTATAAATACTTTTACCGGAAGGTTTAAATACCCATGTCCAAGGGCAGAGATCAGTGATGCTTTATTGCATAAGATATTCTGATAACGTTGTTTATTCGTGTAAAACCACAACGCTTAAGTATTAGACAAACGGCTGTACAAGTTAACTTAAATAAGATTGAGTACATATTTGTAATCGAGGATAATGATCGACATTAGGATGAAACGGGAGAGCGGAAGGCCTTATCGGTTGGTGACGTGGTTAGTCATCTCGCTTTTCGTGCTGTCGTTCCTTTTCGTGGCGATGCTGTCATTTCCCGAAGCGGAGGCCGCACACATCTTCCAGAGGGATGTGGCCGCAATAGATCATCTCATCATAGAGGTCCAGACGGAAACCCTGAACATCGAGTCCGGACATGAGCTTCCGATCATCATCACGGTAACCCACGGAGGACTGCCGGTGTCGGGGGCTTCGGCCAGGATATCGTTCTCACCTGATATCTGCGAGGTCAGATTCGACAACAATACCTCTGACGAGAACGGATGGATCATCGCTTACATCACGGGAACCGCCGAGGACGAGGTGATAACCGTGGATGTTGCCGTCATCGCCAGGTCCGATGACTACTCCTCCTCCCCCCCTGTATACATCAAGGACATAGCAATCGAGCCCGTCGCACAGATACTTGACAAGGATGACATCATATACGTCGGGATAGGCGGTCTCCTCGCGATCGCGGCGTTGGGTGCGACCGAGTTCGGCAAGTACGGGCTGATCAAGCTCATCTTCGTACCGCTATACTCCCGGGTCAAGAAAGAGAACGTGCTCGACCATTTCGTTCGCGGTCAGATATACGGGTACATAATGTCGCATCCGGGGGAGCACTACAACGGCATCAAGGAAGCCCTGAAGGTTAACAACGGCACACTGTCCCATCACCTGAGGACTCTGGAGATGCAAGGCTACCTGAAATCACACCGGGACGGAACCTACAAGCGGTTCTACCCTGTAGGCACCAAGGTCCCGAGGAGCAAGGGGATTCAGATGAGCGACCTTCAGATCGAGATAGTTGATGCCATCCGCCAGGTCCCGGGGATTACGCAGAAGGAGATCGCAAGGAGGGAAAGCATCACCCAGCAATCCGTCAGCTACAACCTCAGGATCCTAGTTAGGCTCGGGGTCCTTCAATGCGCCCGTGACGGCGTCAGAAAGAAATACTTCATTGTCGAAGAATCATAGAAGTACATGGTGAATTTTTCAAGTTGTACTCATCTCGTTTATAAAACTCTTCAGAGGAAGCCGATTACGTCCGTCCGCATTATCAAATAAATCCTCCATGTGAGGTTACTAATTAGATTCTACCAATTGGTAACTCTCCCAGTTACAAACAACCATACCACAATGTATAAATACTATACAAACACCTGTACAAATCTCTTTTTATAGCAGTGTTCTGTAATACTTGAAACAAGGGTAAAATGACAAAAAAAATGAGTATCTGGCTAATATAATATATTACCAAGAAAAGTATATATATAGTTACCCTATACATGCTCCCCACTGGAATTCCACCAGGATTTCTTGATGTTGGAGTAGGAAAGGAGGAATGAAAAAATGGGTGGAAAAAACCGATATTCGAATGGTATATTTGTGGGTGTAGCTATTACTGTTGCCATTATGATGGTTGTAAGTTCTTTGGGACAGGTAATGGCTGCGACTAGACAAGATGAAGAATTGATTTTGAGAGTGGCAATGCAGGACGACATCAAAACATTGAACCCGCTCGGTGCGGGTGATGTCTGGACCTGGAATGTAGTGGGATACCTCTACGATGGGCCCATCAACGTGAACCCTGAGACCGATGAGCTGGTCCCGTACATATGTATTGGTTCGGCCAATCAGTCGACAGATTTCTCGACGATAGATTGGAACGACAACACCATCGGTGTCTTCGGCTTCGATCCGCAGATCGAGTGGACAGACCCGAACAAGGCCGAGGCTACAATATTCTACGACTTCACCGGTGTGACCTGGCATGACGGGACCCAGATGACGATCAAGGATGTGTTGTTCTCGTACCACGTCCAGGCACAGATGCCCGACTGGACATCGAGCGTGAACTGCCTGAAGGACAAGGGCGGAAGGACCGGTACGAACTACCCGAACGACCATCAACTGTATATCGATCTGGTATGGCCCGTGGATGATTACTCTGCGACCAGGGCGGCTTTGAAGTTCACGCTCCAGGAGCCCTTCGCCGATTTCTTCAGGAACACGCTTTCGGCATTCCTGCTGCCATATCACATATGGGGTACGACCGCTGGTGAACAAAGCACCGATACTAAGATATGGGTGGACCCGGGATACACTCCAGACGCGGCTGACGCATGGGACGCGGACGCCGCCACGGCCTTTGACAACGCTCACCCGATAGGTAGCGGTCCCTTCACGTTCACCGAGTGGGACTCGGCAGCGGGTATCTCGAAGATAACGACATGGCGGGAGCACTTCTATAGCGAGCAGTGGACTGCGGACAATCCCGAATATGACCCTGACAATCTTGCAGGACAACCCGCAATCGACGCGATAATATTCAAGATATTCAAGACGGCCGAGGCCGCGGTCTTGGCATTGCAGGCCAATGACGTTGACTTCATTGCTTGGTCCGTGCCTCCGACGTTCGTCGGCGACCTGGCGAACGAGCCGGGAGTGACATTGCAGCAGTCCCCAGAGCAGGGATTCTTCTATCTCTCATATAATATGAGAAAGCAATCGTTCGGTTACGACGAGTCGAAGAGCTTCCCCTATGCTCCGGAAGACGACCTCGGTAAACCTTTCAGGAAAGCGGTCGCCCACTGTATCGACAAGAACAAGATCGTGCAGAGGTTGTTACTGAACTTCGGTGTTCCAGGCGAGGGTCCTGTCAGCTCGGTGAGTTCGTGGTATAACGCATCAATTCCGAAATATGCGTTCGAGCCCGATGAGGCGGTAGATATACTGACGAACGCCGGTTATCAATTGACAGACCCGGCATCACCTCCCGGACCTGGCAACTGGTGGCTCAGGCCTGACGGCCAGCCCATCGGAAACGGTCCCGGCGGGAAAATTGAAATATTGACGCCGCAGGCCGACTACGACCCGATCAGGGCCCAGGCCGGATTGATGATAGCCACGGAGCTTCAGAACGTTGGCATCTATGCAGAATCGATAGCCATGGACTTCGGTTCCATCGTGGACCGAATCGACCAGAGGCAGTTCGACATGTACATCCTCGGATGGAGGATCGGCAGTGACCCGACGGACTTCCTGCACGCCTTCTTCCACTCTAGCACGGCGGTCGCAGGTCAGAACTATCCTGGATACCAGAACGCCAGCTTTGATGCGATAATCGACCACGCCAGACAGACGGGTGACGAGGACGCAAGGAAGCAAGACGTGTTCGATGCCCAGGCGGTCATCGCCTACGACCTACCTTATGACGTGTTGTACTTCAGGACGAACATCGAGGCCTACAGGTCTGACAACTTCGTCGGATGGGTTGTCGGTTCGACCGGTTCGATCTACAATTGGAGGTCAATATTCAATATCAGACAGCCGAGTAAATTCAAACTGAACGCTCAGTTCGTGAACCCGCCTTCGGCCATGTTCTCGAACTCGACCGTGCCGATCAGCGTCCTTGTAAAGGACCAGGACAGGGTTCCCGTCCAGGGGGCGCAGGTCTGGCTGAATTCCTCACTGGGCGCTTTGGGCATCGAGATCGACAACACGTCATCAAGCGGCAAGATAAGCACTACTTTCACAGCACCATATGTGCCGCCAACGCAGGATAATATCAATAACGGGACCACGGTGATATTGAACATCAAGGAAGGAACGTATACGGCGGCTGACGGTACCGAATATGACCCTGCTCCAAGCCGATTGGCCCTGGTCACGGTTTACCCTGAGGGCGTCGATTTCCTATCCGTCTCAATGGCTGCGGAGCCTGACGTCATTGACCCGGACGTGGACACTGAAGGGACGGCCGGATTTACATACATCGAGGTCGAGGTCAAGCTGCATACCGACGCAAACCCGAGCGGGGATCCGGTAGCCGGCGTCAACGTCAACCTCGAGGTTGACCCAGCTGTACCTTCAATTGACCCGGCAACCCAAACGACCGATGCAAACGGCAAGGCCACCTTCACATTGACATCCACGGACCTTCCGGACGACGACGACTCCACCAAAGAGTTCCTGCTCTTGGCAAGAGCAACCCATTCGGACTCGGCCATCAAGGATGCACAGCAGAATCTTCACATATTCATAGTCGATAAACAGGTGGAGATTACTGGTGGAAGTACGCCGTTCCCAACGTTCCTGGTTGTGGCCTCAATGTTCTGTGTGGCCGCTGTCGGGTATGCTGTAGTACGCAAGTTCAGGAAATAGGGGCTAGCCCGTCTAGTCCCACCTCTTAATTTATTAAGAGGTAAAGCATGCAGGACCTCATAATTCGGAGATGATGTGAATGAAGCTAAGGACATACCTGGTAAAACGAACGATACACATGATAATCACAATGCTGATAGTGCTTGTATTGTTGTTTGTACTATACAGGATGATGCCTGGTAGCGCTGCCGCTCAATTGATGATGAGGCCGGGAATGACCCAATCGGAGATTGATATGGTAATGGTCAGATACGGATTCGGCAAATGGGCCGATTACCCGGGAGAATATGTCACCAGGCAGATCGAGGTCGAACAGATCGGCCGATATACAATAACTGTCAATGCCGGGCAAGGAGGGAATACTGATTCTTTCCCCATCGACGTTGATGTGAACACGCCTTATAATTCTGACATGCTTCCTCCGACTTTCATTGACATAGGTTTCGAAGGTCCTCCCCCCTCTGTGGGTGACCCTGCTGTATTCTATGCAATAGTCTCCGATGAAAGCGGTGTCCGCACTTTGAACGGTGACCTGGTCTACCCGATAAGCGAACCGACCGATCCCACCCAGAAGTTAACCGAGAGGATAACATTCAGAGAGGATACGGCCAGGTCGAATGAGACGGCCAGGACCTATTACTACAATTTCACCACTGAACCATTGGTTTCGGGGCCATCGACATCGAACAATATATATAATCTAAAACTAGAGGCTGTTGATTATGCCAGGAATCCCGCATACGCCGTGTTGACTTATGACGCTGGCTCCAGTACGATTACCACCCAAATTTGGAATATCTCCACAAATATACCATTCAGTAATGGAGCCTACACATACCCCAGTATAGGGGAATCGATAGGACTGAGTGCCGATGTCATCAGCGCGGGAGCACCCAGCTTCTATATCACCCAAGCGAATGGAGCCCTGTCTTCCACAACCCCTGCGATGGGGGAAAATCCCGCTGGATCAGGCAGCTTTGACGGCTCTTATATGACAAGTGAGAACGGAAAAATGACCTTCAATGTTGACGCTGACGGGCTCAGCACCAACATATCCTTCCCGGTCAATTCGAACATCGCATCCCTGACGGCCGTCCAGGATGATGATTCGGGATACCCATTGCTTCAGGAATTGACCGTAACCTATGCGGACCCGATGGACAGCGGCTATCCCTTCGAGCTTGAGGGCGGCTCTGTAACGCTCCGTATCAATGCCACGATTGTCGAGGCAGATGGTATCCGCAGTTCAAACATCACTGCAATGATCCACACGCCCAACGGCGAAATTATGGGAGTCGGCGAGGATACAATACACCTCACCCATCCGATCTACGTTGAGGATATAGGGATGGCCGAACAGTTCGTCATTTACATGAAGACAATGCTGGTTTTCGACTTCGGCACTTCCTTCCATTATAATCAACCGGTATGGGACGTTATCATCGACCGTATACCCTCGACCGCATTATTGTTCGGGACATCACTGGTCCTATCCTACATTATCGGCATACTTATTGGGGTCATAGTAGCATGGAGAAGGGGTTCCATACTGGAACTTAGCACGATCGTGCTTACCCTGTTCTTCTACTCAATGCCGATATTCTGGTTCGCCCTGATCATGCAATGGGTGTTCTATGCCGAGCTTCAATGGTTCCCCATCGGGACCATGGGAGGTGTAGCAGAAGACGGTACTCCATTGCAAGGTTTATCTTATGTCTTAGATGTCATGTGGCATCTGGTCCTACCTCTCGTAACCTTGACGATGTTACATCTGGCAGGAACGATATTGCTAATGCGAAGCTCAATGCTCGAAGTGATTGGCGAGGACTTCATCACGACGGCAAAGGCCAAGGGCATCAAGGAACGAAAGGTCGTGTACCGTCATGCGGCAAGGAACGCCTTGCTGCCAGTGGTTACCGCTATGGCCATGTCCATCGGTGCGATCATAAGCGGTGGTGTGTTGACTGAAACCATATTCTCCTGGTATGGTATGGGTACTTTATTGGTGAGTGCCACCCTGCAGCACGACTTCCCCGTGGTGCAAGGGGCGTTCTATATATTGGCTCTCATCACCGTCCTTGGGAATATGGGCGCGGACATCCTATACGCGTATCTCGACCCGAGGGTGCAACTATGAGGAGGTGGTAAGATGGTTACAAGTAAACAGTTAAAAGAGAAAGTCAGGGACTACCGCCGCGCCCTCAAGCACAGCTGGGTATTGTTCAAGGCCAGCAGGATAGGATTATTCGGACTGGTCATCATGACGATCTTCATAGTCATCGCATTGATATCCCCCTTCTTGGGATTAAGGCATCCCACCGACTGGTGGGCTCCGGACGAGGATATCATTGACATCGAGGGTTATTTCAATGACGTCGACGGATTAGGTACAAAAGGCGTCTTCAGTCACAGATTCGGTTACAGACTAAGGCCCTTGGGCGTCATGGGCTACGGGGAACGCCTCTATGTAGGAGGAGGGGATGATACAGGATACTCCGATCACGGGGTCTATGCGTATGATCCCCAGGATGGTAGTCGTGAGTGGAATCTATTTCCCTTTGAGACGTTCAGTCCTGTAAGCACTGATATTGTAGTCGAGAACTTCGGAAGTGTACAAAACCCTGATGACGCTGACGTTAGACTGTTCTTCGGTTGCGAGGATGGAAAGATCTACGTGTTGAAGGACGACTTCACCGGAGTCCGCTCACAATATCCACCTGATGTTCCATATCCATACAGGTGGGAATCTCAACTGGACGGAGCCATCGTGGGAAGGTTGGCCATACATGCCAATAATTCAAGGATGTATGGTCTTCTATCGGAATTCAACAGCAACGACATGTTCTTCGCGAGCACTACAAGCGGGTCATTGTACGCCTTCCTCGGCCCCCAATATATTTGGGATGCCCCGAACAGCACGTTCATCATGGTCCCTCCCATTGAACTATGGCACATGCAACTCAGCAACACCTCGTTGACCTCTCCTGTAGTTTCGGAGGATGGTCAGTACGTTTATGTTGGCTCAAGGGACGGCCAGTTGTACGGATTGTTGGCAGCGACAGGCGTCCAGATAACAGATTGGGCAGGCTCATACGAGGTCTCTACAATCCATTGGTCATCTGATCCGGTATGTGTTGGACAACCACCGGTCATATATGCGACCACCGACAACGGTTACCTGCATTCCATCAACGGCCTTGACGGTACCGCAAGGGCTGGTTGGGAGGACGGTTTCGAGATCGTGAACAGCGCTGGAGAGGTGGACGGGGGCAACTTCACAACCCCGACCGTTTCGACAGACGGCAACACCATCATGTTCGGTTCCAGCACGGGATACTTCTTCTCGGTGGATTCCGACCTTCCGTCTTCCGGTTACCCGAATCTCGATTTCAACACCGCGTTGGGAACCCTCGGAACGGAGGTAATGGTAACGCCATATTATGACGCGCTTTTCAGCAGACAGACCTACATTATCGCCAACAACCAGAACGGAACCGCAAGTGACCGCAGCGATGACTTCACCATACTCTATTGTCTTGACCAGCAAGCCAATATCACCTGGAGGAAGACCCTCGAGGGGGTCGTATTGGCACCTCCAATCTCATATAATCCTGCGGGATTGGTGGGCCACCTTTACAACGCTGACGTTGTAGTCGCAACAGTGAACATCGAGCCTGATGGCACACTCTCTGAAGGCCTGATATACTCCTTCGCCTCGACAGGCGAGAACAAGAGCCCACTGCCCCCGACCTGGGCGACATCCGACAAACCACAGAGCGGCAATTCATACTTGCTCGGAACTGACGACCGGGGCCACGACATCCTCAGCCAGACCTTGCTCGGTTCAAGGATAGCCTTGTTGGTTGGATTCCTTTCTGCCGCGTTCTCAATCGGCATTGGCATCGTCATCGGATTGGTATCAGGGTATTACGGAGGGAACGTTGACGCCGTACTGATGAGATTCACAGATGTTATACTGGTTCTGCCGGCCTTGCCATTGCTCATTGTGTTCGCGGCTATGATGTCCCCCAGCATCTGGAACATCATATTCATCATTGCCATCCTCGGATGGGGCGGTGTCGCCAGGGTCATTCGTTCTGAGGTGCTCAGCCTGAAGGAGAGGCCGTTCATCGATTCTGCCCGTGTGACAGGAGCCAGTAAGTCAAGGATAATGTTCAAACACATAGCTCCGAACGTGTTCCCGCTTGCCCTGTTGTATATGACATTCGCTATCAGCGGTGCAATACTTTACGAAGCCGCGCTGAGTTTCATAGGCCTGGGTGACCCGACCACGATCACGTGGGGCATGATGCTCAATTATGTGCAGCACTCCAACGCGCTCGAAGCGTGGTGGTGGCTGCTCCCGCCAGGAATCAGTATCACACTGGTGTGTCTCGCATTCTTCCTTCTTGGAAGGGCGTTCGACGAGATCGTAAATCCGAGATTGAGGAGGAGGTGATAAGATGGCTTTGCTAGAAATTGAGGATCTGCAGGTCTACTTTGACATTGTGAGAGGCCAGGTGCAGGCCGTCGACGGGATCACGTTCTCTCTCGGGAAAGGTGAGACCCTAGGCCTCGTTGGCGAATCGGGCTGCGGAAAAACCACGGCTGCTTTCGCGATAACCCGCCTGCTCCCGTCCAACGGCCACATCATCGGAGGAAAGATCACCTTTGACGGCAGGGTAGTTGCGGGAAGCGAGGAGGAACTTTCCCTCTCAAAGAGGAAGAGACGCAAGTACGTGGACGCGCTGATGCACGAGATCAGGTGGAACGATGTATCAATGATCTTCCAGAGTGCCATGAACGCCTTCAATCCCGTGTGGAGGGTCGGTGACCAGATCGCAGAGGCCATCCTCGAGCACGAGGAGGTCAGCAAAGAAGAGGCCAGGAAGAAAGTGATTGAACTCTACAAACTTGTCGGTCTGGACGTCGACAGGATAGATGGGTACCCGCACGAGTACAGCGGCGGTATGAGGCAAAGAGCCATGATCGCCATGGCCTTGGCGTGCAATCCGAAGCTCATCATTGCCGACGAGCCGACCACGGCTCTGGACGTTATCATGCAGGACAGGGTGCTCGCCGAGATGAGAGACCTTCAGAGGAAACTCGGAATGGCCATGATCATCATCACGCACGACATCTCGGTGGTCGCTGAGGTTGCCGAGAAGATCGCCATCATGTACGCGGGCAAGCTTCTGGAGTTCGGTGACATAACCTCGATATTCCGCAGACCCTCCAACCCGTATACAATCGGACTGATGGCTTCTTTCCCAAGCATCAAAGGCGAGAAGAAAGCCCTGTTCTCCATACCGGGTTCTCCGCCGGACCTGTCCAATCCACCATCCGGATGCAGGTTCCACCCGAGGTGCAAATACGCTAAGGGCGTGTGCAAGGAGAAGGAGCCAGAACCGATCGAGGTCGAGCCAGACCATTTCTCCAAGTGCCATTTCGGGCTTGAGATATTCAACGGTCAATTGAGTGAGGTGAAATAATGGGCGAGGAAGACGTAGTCATAAGAGCCGATAACTTGCGCAAGTACTTCGATGTCCAGAGGGGTTTCTTCCAATCCCTTCTCAGCAAGGATGAGCTGTTCGTGCACGCTGTCGATGACATTTCGTTCAAGGTCGAGAAAGGCAAGATACTGGGTCTTGTGGGCGAGAGCGGTTGTGGAAAAACAACCACAGGCCGTCTTCTGGTCAGGCTTGAGGACCCAACATCAGGTCACATGTACTTCCGCGGAGAGGATATCGCACCCATCAAAGGAAAGGACCTGAAGGACTTCCGAAGAAAGGTTCAGATGGTGTTCCAGGACCCTTACGAATCCCTCAATCCCCGTTTCACCGTGTTCAACACTGTGGCCGAGCCATTGGTCGTTCACGGCGTGGGCGAGTCTTACGAAGAGAGAGAGGACATGGTCGCCAAGGCTCTCGAGTACGCAGAGTTAAAACCAGCGTCAGAATACATGGGCAGGTATCCCCACGAGTTGAGCGGAGGTCAGCGACAGAGGGTTGCGGTCGCGCGAACACTGGCCCTTAGACCCGAGTTCATCGTCGCGGACGAGCCCGTCTCCATGCTTGACGTATCCATACGAGCCGGCATCATGAATCTCATGCTAGGTCTCAAGGACAGGTACAATATCCCGTTCCTTTTCATCACACACGATGTTTCAGTATCCAGATATATGAGCGACCACATCGGCGTCATGTATCTGGGCAATATCGTTGAGTACGGTGAGGCGGAGGACATCATAAAATCCCCCTACCACCCATACACCAGGGCTCTTCTGTCGGCAGTTCCGATACCGGACCCCACGGTCAGGAGAGGCCGCACCGAGATCAAGGGCGACCTTCCGTCGCCGATCAACCTCCCGCCAGGCTGTCCGTTCCACCCGAGGTGCCTGTATGCTAAGGAGGTCTGCCGCCAGACCAAGCCGGTGATGAAGGAGGTCAAGACCGGACACTTCGTGCAATGCCATTTCGGCGGGGAACTATCCTTCGATGCCCCGAAGGTCCCGAAGTTCGAATCGGTCGTTGCCGCAGCGGAGGAAGCCAAAGCCTCCTCATAGAGGTGAAGATGTTAGACAAGAACAAGTACGGTATAGTGGACATAATCGGCGTCACCTTTGTGGTGGTCGCCATCATTTCCGCCGGAGGAATATATTACACCGCGTCCACTTACTCGGACATCAGCAACACACTCACGTCTGCCTCGGTAGGCGTGACAGAATTCAATATCACTCACTACGAGGACACAGGCACGTACGAGTTCCTGACCACCCTGATGATAAACAATCCCTCGAATCTGGATATCAACATATATTCGGTCGAGTTCAATATCTACGCGTATCCATCAGAATCCTTCGGACTGGACCTGTCGCATTACATAGCCACGGGACGGGGGATACAGGCCGGGAACAGTACGATTTCTAAGGAATCCACCAGCTACATCTACCAGCGACTTACCACTACATCAAACAGTATCGAAGACAACATCATCAACGGGGCCACGTTCGCGGGCCTATCAGGCTTCATACTCTATGAGATCGTCGACTACCCCGAGGTGACGAAGAAGGTCTACTTCGGTTATTGGAATTGGGTGACCATACATGAGTCGTGATAGTTACATACCCTGGAAGATCAAGCTCATAATCTGGTCAATCTCAGGCGGAATCATCGTGGCCTTCTTCATCGGCATGAACATCATGTCCTGGGCCACAAGCTTCAATCCCGGTGGGACCATGATATTCATCAGCCCCCTCGTTTGCGGCTTCATACTTGGAATACTGACCTGGGAGTTCGAGATTTCGCACACTGTCTTCGGTACAATACTACTCACCATCACTGCAACGATCGGCATTATTTTCGTCCTCTTATCACCCAAGATATTCGGAGTGGCCGAGTTCATTGAGGGTTATTATCTGTATGTTATACAGAACATCATCTTGACAGTGGTATTGACCTTCCCGGTCTCGCTTCTCGGTGCCATTGTCGGCAAGTTCCTGACCGGTACCGCCATACTATCTCCCCAGCTCAAGGCGGAGAGGGCATTCATAAGGGCCGAGACCGAGCAGTGGTACCAAATGCTGGAGGAATACATCGAGGCCAAGGAAGCGTCGGGCGCGCCACTCCCGTTCCGCAGGAACGAGGAAGACGCTGAAAAATAATCATCATTTCAGTTCGGATGCGCATTTCCTGCAATAGTCCTTCGTATTGAGATTTGAAGTGCCGCACGAGGGGCAGATAATCATGCCATCAGGCAATTTTTCAACATGGGTAAGCTCCTTGACCTCTTCCTCTGTGTAAAAGTAGGCATCGTCATGGTCCCGAGATGGTTTCTTGGACCCCTGCCCATCAAATCTCTTCAGTCTCGCTGACCGCTCACGGTAGTCATCCTGCAGAAACCTCCTGATCACGAAGTACAGGACCGACAAGACCACGAAAACCACCGATGCCGCCCCGGTCAATACAGCCCATCCATAATCCTTCCAGAATATGTCTGCATGGCTCAGCTGGGCCTCGACCACGACCATCTCCACATAGTCATTGTAAACGGCCCCACCTATGTTCCCCGAGTAGGTGAACGAATCTGCCTGGAGGTCGAGTGTCAGATACTTGACATAACCGGAGGTTCCGTCGTAATAATAATTGGGATCGTACACGAATATCCTTGAAAACCTCTCATCGATTTCCACAATTTTGTAAGCTACCATTGCGTGCCCTATCGAACCACCGGCATCGGCCCTCAGCCAGACGCTTATTATCGCAGGATCATCAGACAGGATTTTATCCTTCATGAGCCGGTATTTATACGATATGTTCTGACTTATCTGATACCCCAATGTCTGGTCCACCCAAGCCTCTTCCCAGGTGTCCTGGTATTCGTGAATTATCTTACCGATATCTGTAAACTCGATATCAAAGGTGCAATCGACATCACCCGGCCTGTTCTTCAATCCTTCGTAAAAGAGCACGGACGTAACGGACACGCCGTAGCAGTGGCCAGGCGTACCTGACCATGAACCATAATTCTGGAAGTTATATCCATCTCTCGTAACATTGAAACCGGTCTCGTAAACGGTGCTTTGGGCCGAGGTGGTGAATGAGGTGTTTGAAAGAACAAAGAACCAAGTAACCATGATGACGGCCAATAACGGACTCCATAACCTCACTTATTCACCGTACTTACCATGTCGGTTCAGCAATACAAATGTTTTGGTGCAACTCCGAGAATATTTTATAGCCCGTTGGCCATACATGGCAGGTTGAGAGAATGGAGTCGCATAACCTTGCAGAGAGGAAGCAGGCATCCGCGCTGTCCAGTGGCATGACCGGGACCAAGGTCACTGTCGCAGGGTGGCTTCAGGACACCCGGAACCTGGGAGGAATAGCATTCTTACTTCTGAGAGACCGCACTGGCGTGGTCCAGGTCACCGCACTGAAGAAGAAACTGGGCGACGAGGTATTCACCGAACTGACCTCTATTCCGAGGGAATCCGTCCTGGCAGTGACCGGCGAGGTCAAGGAGAACGAGCAGGTCTCCACCGGCTTCGAGATCCTTCCGGAGTCCTATGCAATATTAAGCCGGGCCGCAACCCCGCTGCCGCTGGGCATAATTGACAAGGTCGGTGTGGAGCTGGACACCCGGCTGAACAACAGGTTCCTAGACCTGAGGAAGGAAGAGGTCCTGGGGATATTCAACATACGGAACCTGCTCCTCAAGGGCATGCGCGAATACCTGGGTAATGAGGGATTCATCGAGATCCACACACCGAAGATAGTCGCCGCCGGTGCGGAGGGCGGGGCCACGCTCTTTCCCATTGAGTACTTCGAAAAGGACGCATATCTGGCTCAGAGCCCGCAGCTGTACAAGCAATTACTCATGTCGGCTGGGTTCGACAAGGTCTACGAGCTGGCCCCTGCCTTCAGGGCCGAGAGGTCTGACACGGTCCGTCACCTTGCCGAGTTCGCGTCGTTGGACGTGGAGTTGAGCTTCATAGACGGTTCAGAGGTTATTATGAATGTCCTTGAAGGTCTGATAACCCACTCTTTTAAAACCGTAATAGACGAAGGCCAGGCCTTCCTGGATAAACTTGAGGTGGAGTTGAAGGAACCCAGCACTCCATTCCCCAGAATAACGTTCGAGGAATCGGTAGACATACTCGAGCAAAACGGGTTAAGGCTCCATGGGGATATGGACACCGAGGCCGAGAAGAAGCTGGGAGAGCTCATGCTTAAGGAGCACGGTGCTGAACTCTACTTCATCACCAGCTTCCCGACAGAACTGAAGAAAGAGACCTTCTACGCAATGCGGGAGCCTGAGGAACCATCGCTGACCAGGTACTTTGACCTCGACTACAGGGGCGAGGAGCTGGTATCGGGCGGTCAACGTGAGCATAGGTACAACTTTCTGGTCCAGCAGATGAACGAGATAGGCCTCGACGAAGCCCAGTTTGGATTCTACCTCAATGCCTTCAAGTACGGCATGCCTCCCCATGGCGGTTTCGGCCTTGGGGTGGAGCGCGTGCTGCACATGATGCTTTCATTACCGAACATCCGGGAATGCGTGCTGTTCCCAAGGGATATGAACCGGATAATTCCATAGTCATACTAAGGGTATTGTTATTATAAAGACCAGTAACAGACATCATCTCTTCGTTATAACCCAGCCTCCGATTATCAACGACAGGCTTGCGACAGCCACAACGACGAAGTGCACGGGTCCGGAAAACAGGTTGAACAACTGCGGCATGGCAATCGACATTGTAAATAGTAACACAAAGGCCACGAACAGTACCACACCCAGGAAGGCCAGACCCTTGCCTATGTTCTCGGGGGTGTATGTTGAATTTGAATCCAGGTTCTCTTCCAGTAAATCACCAAAATATCAATGTGAACAGTCCTTATTAAGCTTTTCGAGGCAAAGATTTAACCCTCTCTTCCAGATACCCAGCCGATGGCCTACAGCGTTTTTGAGAGGGAACTGAAGTGGATACTCCATGGTGACGAGGCATTCATCCGGAAGAAGATCAAGACATACGATTCGGAGACCCATTTCAATTATCTGAAGATACTCGAGAAACCCTTCATCGTGATAAGGGCAGCAGGTTCCCTCGGGGTCGACCTCGTTGCCGTCCGCGGTGACGTATGCTTTCCCATCGAGGTCAAGGCCAGCAGCAAAAAAACCATCCGGTTCAGCGAGAGCAGCGGAAGGGCCAGCCAGCAGGCCGAGGAGCTGCTGGCTGAGTGCGAGAGAGCGAATGTAGCTCCGATCTATGCTTTCAGATTGAAGGGTGTTAGGGGCAAGGACCCTTGGCGGATATTCACTATCGAGATAGAAGGTATGACTGGACATCAAAGGCGCTTGAATCGAACGATTCCAAACACACCGAGAACAAAATCCGGCAACATAGCACTGAAATGGGACGAGGGAATGCCCTTGCATAAGTTCATAGACTATCTCTGTTAGCCTTTTGATTATTTAATGGAAAATCAGATCATTCCTCTAGCTTAAGAGGAATTACAGACATGCTTCCTACATAATCAATATCAACTTTCGATGTCACGTCGTCCGTATAGGCCAGCCATTCCAACACATAATAGAGTATGTTGAACATCGCGACGGCCACGATGAGGAGAACATATTTCCACAGGTGCAAGGAGAACTCGTATTCGCCCCATGAATCGGTGACCACGAGGGAACCTCCCAGGAATGCGAGCAGCCAGACCAGCGTGATGACTACGTACGAAATATTAAGGGCGAGCCTCCTGCGGTCGCCCTTCTCGTATCTGATGCTCAGCTGGGAGACAATCACAAGCAATAGGGCCAGCGGGATAAACCAGTAGACCATGGTCCTATATCTATCAGCCCCGAGTTCCGGGTAGGTGTTGAGGATGAGGTATATGGCAGCTGCGGGTAACACGAGGTAGAACGTCAAAGCGAAAATGGCCTTTGCCGATGCCTTCCTGCTGGTGTTAGTAGGCGACATAACCCAGATGCACCTCCTTCAACTCTGCGAAAGGAGAACTCCCCGGCATGCCGACCTCTGCAACGAAGCCCACATCCAGCCTTCCTTGCCCATCGAACGGAAGGCTGATCTCGCAGGAGATGTTCCTCATCTCAACGGACAACGGGGTCGCGTTCACCCAGATGGCGTAATCCTCTGTCAGGATACTGAAATCCTCGATGGTCATTGCATATTCGATAATTGCATTTCCCACCGTATAAGCATATGAGCCCAGGCCATCCTGTGCAAGGGTCAGGATGCGGGAAAGCCCCGGTAATAAGACGTCATCGTACGCGCCGTCGGACAGCGGTGCGGTCCACTGGTAAGTCAGGGTTTCGTCAACTGTCACGTGGACAAGCCTGTACATGTAATCGGCGTCGATGTCGAGGTAGAGGTTGAAGGTGGTGTCCGCGTAAATAAGCGGGAACCAATCTGCAAGCCTTATCTCGTTGAGGTCGACCGGTATCATCACGTCGAAGCGCTTATCAGAACCTCTGGATACGGTCAAATCTTCGATCGAGAGATTCACAAGTGTCTTTCCGTCATCTGTGCCCAGACGAGCGTTGACGTTTATCTCATCGATGTCATAGGCCCCGTGGTTCCTCACCGTGAAGTTTGTCAGTATCAAGACCCTCTGCTCCACCGGATCCACAGCCCAGGCGAAGCTCTCCCCGTCCGGGACATCGATATCGATGCCGTGGGTCACCACCGTAAGGAGGTTGAACAGCGTCAGGACTGCGACAATGCAGCTGAGCGATATCGCCACTATCCTGACATACACCAAATGCCGTTTGTTCACCTGTTCACCTCCTTGGGCTGAAAAGACCTGAAAGTCACAAAGGTCAGGCTCAGTGGCCTTGACTCATTACGCCTGTCGCGGTAGCAATCGCGGTCCGATAAGGACACCAATCATCCGACAAACTCAGGGAGACATATGCTAGCCCCTTGTTTTAATGAACGAAGTTGATCGATAGATGGACTCTAGGTCTTCACCAGTCCAATATTAAATATGGGTGCTCCCGCTATATAATACTTTCTTCACTTAGTGTATATGAGCATTAATATATATTCTTCAATATTTTGTTTGAACTTGCTTGGCCTGTTACAACCCCTTTCGTTGAGTTGCTGGCGGGAACAAGGCGGTTTGCTCAGTATATCAATACAGTGTTGGTGTCGGACCAGACATAGTATCCTCTGCCGGGAGTTAACTCCATGACGGTTCCGGAGAAGATATAATGCACGAAGGTCGTGCCGTCCCAGTAGCAGATGTCGTCGTACGCGCCGCACGTGACCTGTGGTGCCCAGTCAGTTTCCACGTCACCATAAATCACGGCCCCTGCATTATAAACAAGGTTCATACCCACAAACGCACTGCTCCCAATCATCATTAGACAGAATAACGTCGCTACGATTTTTCTCAACATATCCCCTCCTTCGAATGGTTGGTAAATACAGTTACTCTATAAAAATTCTACACTAAAATGAGAATACAAATCGTTAAATCGTTGAATGCTTTGAGTATAAAATGAATAAAAGCGTTCGACAATGATGCGGTAACAATCACTAAACGGATCAAGCATCATACCGCTCAAAACAACCTCAAAACAACCGTCGATTCAAATGCGGTCAAATGCAACCATGGAATCCGACCTGACTAAACAGAAGAATAACAACCTGGCGTCAAATAGGACTCCATAATCGACAATGAAAAAACAATGATATTATGGAGTTTACATCCCCCAGAACTTATTCCCTTTACGTTTGATTGTACAGACCTGCTCCAGAACATCCTGCTCATCGGCATTGAGGTCCTGGGCACGCAGCTCCTTGCAGTGGGATTCCGGGATGTCCACGTAGAGGACCATCTCCACATCGATCTGGCGGCCGACCGTGGGGCCTTCGATGGCGATTGCCACCTCCTGGCCCGTAATGGCTTCCTTGAGGGTATCGTCACCGCTGCGGATGCTCCTTATCTTGCCGACCTCCTTGCCGTCGTCCCTTATCAGTCGCTGGCCGGGGCGGACGCGACCGGCGAGTATCCTCACCCCGCAGATGGCCGGCTTGCTCACCCTGAAAATGCACTCCGGAAGGAGCAGGACCTTGCCGGGGTACACGATCTCCCTGCGGCTCTCCTTTTCAAGCTCGCGCTTCCTCTCCGTGAGCCATTCCTCGTAATCCTCGATGAGCTTGTAAACGATGTCGCCCTGGATGACCTTGATGTCCGATTCGAGCAGCTCTTCTTTGGCATCCGGGAGAACGTTCACGTTGAAGCCGAAGACCACTCGTTTCAGCGGATCGGTGTGAGCCGAGGCTTCCATGATATCGCGGCGGGAAATGTCACCGACCTCGGCCTTCTTGATGGGTATGTCGTTCTCCTTCGCCTCGAAGGCCAGTCCTTCAAGTGAGCCGATCGCGTCGGCCTTGAAGATCAGGCCTGCCTCGACGGTCTCTATGCAAAGGCCGCTCTCGGCACAGACCTCTTCAACCACGGTCGCGGTGTCCTCGATCGCAACACGCAGGATGCCGCCGGCTATGGCCCCGTCGATGTCCTGGCCGACGATCTTGATACCGGCCGCGGCCGTTACCTCGTCGACTGAGTCGAATCTTTCGCGAGGGTCCCGGATCTCGTCAAGCGGTTTCGGCTTCAGGATGGCCTTCACCTTCGTGACCTTGGGCTTGTCCGTGGTTCCGAGCACAACGGTATCCCCGCGCTGTATCCTGCCTTTGTAGAGTATCACGTCCATCGTGGGCCCGAGGCCTTTCTCCTCCTTGATCTCCAGGATAGTGCCCTCGCCTTCACCGGTCTCGTCTGTCCACAGCTCCTCCTCCAGGAACCTCTGGGCGAGTCCCACCAGAACCAGCAGCACGTCGGCTATCCCCTCGCCGGTCTTCGCGCTGATCGGGATGAGGGCCATGTTCTTCCTGAAATCCGAGATCTTGTCGTAGCGGTCCGCGGAGAACTTCTGTTCGTACAATTTGCCGACGATATCGTACAGCCTCTGCTCGACCTGTTCCTTAACGGCGTCGCTCTGCTTCTGCAACGACTTGATGAACGGCTCGTCCCTCTGCGCCCGCCAGCCAGGTATCAGGTCGATCTTGTTGAGGATGACGATGAATGGGGTCTTCACCCGCTTCAGGATGTTGATGGACTCCAGGGTTTGAGGCTTGATGCCCTCATTGATGTCGATGATGAGCACTGCCATGTCCGCGAGCGCGCCACCCCTGGCGCGCAACGTCGTGAACGAGTGATGCCCCGGAGTGTCGATGAACAACAGACCGGGAATGGAAAGCTTCTTTCCCGACATGAGCTGGCCGCATATCCTGTAAATGGCGTCGACCGGAACTTCGGTCGCACCGATATGCTGTGTTATGGCCCCGGCCTCCCGCGAAACAACGGTCGAGCCCCTGATGTAATCGAGGAAGGACGTCTTCCCGTGGTCAACGTGACCGAGCACGCTGACAATCGGTTGCCGAATAGAACGCGAGGCCATGGGGTTTCCCTAATCAGGTTCAATATTAAAACCTAACTGGAAATCAAAGGTGGACGACTTCGATGCCGTAGTGAGCAGAGGCGAAATCGATCAACTCCCTCGCGTAATCCAGTTTCTTCCTCTTGACCTCTGGGTTGGCTCTGGCCTTCTCAACCGGAGCGTTGAAATCGAACCCCCTCAGCATCACCTCTTTTGCACCAAGGGCCATTGCCAGGAACACAGCCCTGTCCCCGTCGGTGAATCCCCCGTAATTGTGTATGCCGCGGGTCTCCTCTACCTGTGTCGTACCATAGACGGGACCCGGTAACATAGGCACTACAGCCATCATCCTATCAATATTGTCTCCGTGCGCGTGTACAATGACAACCGCACCCTGCCTGTTTAACTCAAAGAGAGCCTCGGGATCTCCGTCGAGGTCGGTCACGATGATGTCCGGTCCGATGCCCACCGCAAGCATGTTGGGCAGACCGCTTCCCGCAGCTATCCTAATTGCATCCTCAGGATCCACCGTGTCCT
>Ga0209536_100000949_pt1 | contig 47702 bp, 47 predicted proteins | sample DeeMarSeWOR28_12_FD_187461 | JGI IMG/M metagenome (GOLD analysis project Ga0209536, IMG submission 187461) | Marine sediment microbial communities from White Oak River estuary, North Carolina - WOR-2-8_12 (SPAdes) (version 2) | ecosystem: Environmental > Aquatic > Marine > Intertidal zone >...
TCCACGGGGTTACCCCCACTAGCACCTGAAGCTAGCGCGTCTACCAATTCCGCCACCTGGGCCGTGCATTACCGCGTACAATTGCGCGGTGGGCAGGGTCGCGCACTGTACTCAAAGCAGTCACAGCCTGTCAATTGAAAACGAGTCCCGGAGTCAGAGCACTTGCCACCCAGAAAATCCAAGCAACGTCCCAGGCCAGCCAAAAAACCCTACAAGCATCCGATCCCCAGCCGGAACGAGCTCATACAATTTCTGGAAAGAGCCGGCAGACCTCTGAAAGTAAAAGAAATTATCGAAGGTTTTGACCTCAAAGGTGAGCGCATGCGGACGCTGCTCGAGGAGCGCCTCGAGACCATGCACCGGGCCGGCCAGATCATCGAGAACCGTCGTCGCGAGTATTGCCTGACGGCCAAGCTCGACCTCGTCACCGGTACGGTTAGCGGTCACCCGGACGGATTCGGCTTCGTCGTGCGCGATGACGGAGAAGGCGACGACATCTATCTCTCGGCCCGGGAGATGCGCTCCCTGTTCCACGGCGACCGTGTCGTTATCAGGGTCGTCGGGTTCGACCGGCGTGGTAAGCCGGATGGCAAGCTCGTCGAGGTTCTGGAACGTGCTGCCAGGGAAGTCGCCGGGCAGTTTATCCGCGAGCGCGGCATCGGGCTGGTCATCCCGGACAACCCGAAGATCGCCCACCGGGTCCTTATCGCCAAGGGCGAGACCGGCGGCGCCAAACACGGCCAGATGGTCGTCGCGGAGATCCTCGATTACCCGACCCACGTCGAGCAGGCGACGGGCCGGATCGTCAAGATCATCGGCGCGCCCGACCAGAAGGGCATTGCCACGGACATCGCGATCCATTCGAACGGCATACCGACGGAATGGCCGCGCGCGGTCCGCCAGCAGGTGCAGCAGTTCGGTAGCACGGTGCCGACAGTCGCCAAGAAAGGTCGTGTCGACCTGCGCGACGTCGACCTCGTAACGATCGACGGCGCCGACGCCCGGGACTTCGACGACGCCGTGTTTTGCGAGCAGGCGGGCGAAGGCTGGCGGCTGCTTGTAGCCATTGCGGACGTCGCACATTACGTCGACATCGACTCGCCGCTTGACCAGCAGGCGACTGTGCGCGGGACCTCGGTGTATTTCCCGGACCGCGTGGTGCCGATGCTGCCCGAAGAGCTCTCCAACGGCCTGTGCTCGCTGAACCCGAAGGTCGACCGGCTGTGCCTGGTCTGCGAAATGCGCGTGGGCAAGACCGGCAAGGTCACCTCGTCAAACTTCGTCGAAGGCGTCATGCGCTCGAAGGCGCGGCTCACCTACGGCCAGGTCAACGATTTTCTGAGCGGAAAAACCACCCACTCCGTACCGCGGGATCTGCACACACGCCTCAGGGACCTGCACAGTCTTTACCAGGCTTTCGCGAAGAACCGCGCGCGCCGCGGTGCAATCGAGCTCGACCTGCCGATGACCAAGTTCGAGCTGAACGAGGACGGCGAGATCGCGCGGATCGTGACGTCGCCACGCAACGATGCACACCGGCTGATCGAGGAATGCATGATTGCCGCGAACGTGCAGGCCGCGAAATTCCTGCGGCGCCACCGGATCTGGTCCCTTTACCGGGTGCACGCGCGACCCGACCCGGAGCGCTTCGACGAGCTGCGCCAGTACCTCGTGTCGCTGGGGCTCAAAGTGCCGCATTCGGAGCATGTAGAGCCGATGCAGTTCAACAGGCTGCTCGAGCAGGTCGCGGGAAGGCCGGACAGTCCGGCCATCTCGATGGCCATGCTCAGGTCGCTGACCCACGCCGAATATACGCCGAACAACATCGGCCACTTCGGCCTTGCGCTTGACGCCTACGCGCATTTCACGTCGCCGATCCGGCGCTACCCGGACCTGCTGGTGCACCGGGCGATCCGCCACGTCGTCCGCGGCGGCAAGCCGGGTGCGTTCCCCTACGACAAGGGAAAGATGGAACGCCTCGGCGCGATTACCTCCGCGCACGAACGGCGTGCCGAGGACGCGACGCGCGAGGTCGAGGCGTGGCTCAAATGCCAGTACATGCTCGATCACGTGGGCGAAGACTACCCGGGCGTCATCACCGGCGTGACCAATTTCGGCCTGTTCGTGCAGATACCGGAGCTGCAGATCGACGGGCTCGTGCATGTCACCAGCCTGCAGAACGACTACTACAAGTTCGACGCCAACCGCCAGCAACTGGTCGGCGAGCGAACAGGCAAGGCGTACAGCCTCGGCGAGGCCATGCACGTGCAGGTGCAGCGGGTCGACATGGATACCCGCCGTATCGACTTCCGGCCGCTCGATGAGCAGCGTGACGAGAGGCGCCAGGGGCGCAGGCGGTGAGCAAGGCAAGCTATGTCACCGGCCTGCGAGCCGTGGAGCAGCTGCTCGCCGGGGACGGCTCCGAAGTGCGCCGTATCTGCGTGGAGTATCGCAGTGCGAATCCGCGTGTGAAGGCGCTCGTTGCGCAGGCGCGAGAGAAGGGAATCGAGGTCCAGGAGGCGAACCGGGCCCGCCTGAAGCAGATGAGCGGCGAGGTCAGGCACCAGGGTATCGTGGCCGAGGTGCGGCGCAGCACTCAGCTCGACGAGGCCGGGCTGCGTACGCTGGTGGAGACGCGACTGGCGAGTGGCGGGCGGCCGTTGTTGTTGCTGGTCCTCGACGGTATCCAGGATCCGCACAACCTCGGTGCCTGCCTGCGCACCGCGGACGCCGCGGGCGTCGACGCGGTGATCGCGCCCCGACACGGTGCCGCCGGCCTCGGACCGACAGTCAGCAAGGTGGCTGCCGGTGCCGCCGAGCATCTGCCGTTCGCCACGGTCGCAAATATCGGCCGCGTGCTGGACTGGCTGTCCGACTACGGCATCACCCGCGTCGGCACCAGCGACCGGGCGGACGCGAGCCTGTTCGAGGTCAGCCTGGACGGCCACCTTGCCCTCGTCATGGGGCGCGAAGAGACCGGGCTCGGCAAGGGCGTAGCGGCCCGCTGCGACCGGCTCGTGAGCCTGCCGATGGCGGGCCAGGTTTCCAGCCTCAACGTGTCGGTTGCTACCGGGATCTGCCTCTACGAGGCGCTGCGCCAACGCCGCTAGCCCGCTGAATTAACGGCAATTCCGCTTGCGTCCGCGGGACGCCTTGGGTAGGATTCGCGTCCCTGCCAGAGGGCAGGGCGGCGTTCTGCGCCGTTATCTCTTGCCACACCGGGAAAACGGGTGGCTGTAATCCGGCGGGTTGTCCGCACGGATTTCATCCAGAAGGGAAGACAATGAGACATTACGAAATCGTGTTCCTGGTCCATCCGGACCAGAGCGAACAGGTGCCTGCCATGGTCGAACGCTACCAGGGTATGGTCACCGGTTCCGGCGGTGCGGTCCATCGCACCGAAGACTGGGGTCGCCGTCAGCTGGCCCATCCCATCAACAAGATTCACAAGGCGCACTACGTGCTGCTCAATGTTGAATGCGACAACGACGTGATCGAGGAGATCAAGGGTGCGTTTCGATTCAACGATGCGGTACTGCGCAATCTCGTGATCAGCCGCAAGAAGGCCATCACCGAAGCGTCGCCGATGGCGGTCGCCGTGGCCGAAGAGAAGGCCAAGGAGAAAGAAGCGCAGCAGCGGCGTGACGCCAAGGCAGCGGCGGAAGCGGCCATGCGCAGCGAGGAAGAAGAAAAGGCACCGGAATCGGAGCAGGCTGAAGAGCAGGCTGAAGAGAAGATTGAAGTGAAGGCCGAAGCAGAGGCCGCAACCGATGAGCCTGCTGAAGTCAGCGAGAAGTCGATCGACGAGGGTACGGCCGCCGCAGACGCTGCCGCTGCCGACGAAAACGCAGCGGAATCCGATGAAACCGCGCAGAAGAGCGCCTGAGGAGTATTGAGATGAGTCGTTATTCACGCAGGCGCAAGTACTGCCGCTTTACGGCCGAGGGCATCGAGGAGATCGATTACAAGGATCTCAACCTGCTCAAGGCTTACGTTACGGAAACCGGCAAGATCGTGCCGAGCCGCATCACGGGCACCAAGGCGAATTACCAGCGCCAGCTGGCCTCCGCGGTCAAGCGCGCGCGTTACCTGGCGTTGCTGCCCTATACCGACCGGCACTAGACGCCGGAGACGAGGGCAATGCGGGCCGTGGCCAAATGGCTGGTAGCCCGGCCGCTGAACGGAGTCCTGGTGCTGGCGGCAACGTCGTCGCCCTACCTCGGGTTCCTGAGCGCCGCGCTGGTCGTGCTGCTGGTTCTGCATGACGGTACCCGCGTTGCGGTGCTTAAGGCGGCCGGTGCAGGCCTGTTGCTCGCCCTGATTGGCGCCATCGTCGGTACACCCCCGTCGGTGATCCTGGCGGTCGCGATCGTCTACTGGTTACCAGCCGCACTGTTCGCGACTCTGCTCGCGGTAACGCGGTCACTGACGCTCACACTGCAGGTGTCGGTACTGGTGGCGGTATTGGGAATGCTGGTGTTTTTCGGCGTCGTCGGAGACCCGGTGGCGTTCTGGGAAGCCGAGCTGGGGGCGGCCGCCGAGATCTGGCGCAGCATGGGTGCGGTGGAGCTCGCGGACAGCCTGACCGAGGGGCAGGCAATGCTCGCGGCGCAGATGACGATGTTTATCGTCACACTGATGTGGACGATCTATGCCGCGACGCTGGTATTGGGATACAAGCTGTTTCGACAGCTCCCCGGCGAGGCGGATCGTTTTGGCCGGTTCCGGGACCTGAATTTCGGGCGGGTGCTGGCACTGATCATGGCGCTGTGCTCGGTTATTGCGCTGGCTGCAGGCGCGGCGTGGTTGCAGAATATTGCGTTCGTGATGTTCGCGGTATTCTGGCTGCAGGGACTGGCTATCGTGCACTGGCTGCACGGCGCGGGGATCCTGCCGGGCTTTGCCGTGGCGATGGTCTACGTGCTGATGCTGCCGCTCAGCGCAGTCGTAGTCATCGGGCTCGCGGTACTGGGCTACATCGATGCCTGGTTCGGTCTGCGACGCAGGGCGCCGGCAGCGAAGTAGAGAACGAATTTGAGGACGAGGCTTAGGAAATGAACGTCATCCTGTTAGAAAACGTGGAAAATCTCGGCAACATCGGCGACCTGGTCAAGGTCAAACCCGGTTACGGTCGCAATTACCTGCTTCCGCAGGGCAAGGCTGCGCTGGCCACACCCGAGAACATGAAGGAAATCGAGGCACGCCGCGCTGAGCTCGAGAAAGCGGCTGCGGAAGAACTGGCGGCTGCAAAGAAGCGCGCCGGTGCGATCGAGGGCATGGAACTCGTGATCCAGGCCAATGCCGGACCGGAAGGCAAGCTGTTCGGTTCGGTCGGCCCGATCGATATTGCCGACGCCTTCGAGAAGGTCCAGGTGGAGGTCGAGCGCAGCGAGGTTCGCATGCCGGAAGGACCGATCCAGGAACTCGGCGAGTTCACGGTCGGCGTGCACCTGCACCCGGCAGTGGACGTCGATATCACGGTGCGGGTCGTCGAGTCCGACTGACCGCCTCCGCGACTCCGATGATGTGATACCTTTGATACGAGGTTCACGACAGACCCGGAGGGTCGGATGGTAAGGGCTTTGGAAGAGGGCATTGGCGCGGCTGGCGCCGAGCAGCGCATCAAAGTGCCGCCCAATTCCATCGAGGCCGAGCAATCGCTGATCGGCGGCCTGATGCTCGACGCGCAGGCCTGGGACAAGGTCGCCGACGTCGTCGTTGCGGAGGACTTGTACCGCAAGGACCACCAGCTGATCTTTGCCGCGATTGCCAACCTGATCGAGGCAGGCAGTCCCTGCGATGTCGTCACTCTCTCCGAGTACCTCGACAAGCGTGGCGAACTCGATGCCGCCGGGGGCCTCGAGTATCTGGCGACGCTTGCGAATGAAACTCCCGGAGCCGCCAATGCCCGGGCTTACGCGCGCATCCTCCGCGATCGCGCAATCGAGCGCGCGCTCATTCACGTGGGCAACCAGATTACCGGCAGCGCGTTTGCGACCGACGGCCGCTCGGCGACCGAACTCGTCGATGAGGCGGAGCGGCTGGTGTTCGAGATTGCCGAACGCGGCGCGCGCGGCCGCGCTGGTTTCCGGTCACTCAAGCAGATCCTGCCCGACGCCGTCGACCGCATCGACGTGCTGCACCAGTCGGACGGCGATATCACGGGCATCTCTACGGGCTACACGGAATTCGACAAGCTGACAGCCGGCCTGCAGCCCGGTGACCTGGTGATCATTGCCGGACGTCCTTCGATGGGCAAGACGACACTCGCGGTGAACATCGCCGAGAATGCGGCGATAGGATCGAAAGTGCCGACCGCGATTTTTTCCATGGAAATGCCGTCGCAGCAGCTCGCATTCCGGATGATTTCGTCGCTCGGCAGGGTCGACCAGTCGCACCTCCGTACCGGGCGTTTCCCCGACGAGGACTGGTCGCGCATCAATACGGCCGTGCAGTTGATGTCGGATGCGCCGATGTTCATCGACGACACGCCAGGCCTGTCGCCGACCGAGATACGCGCGCGCGCGCGACGCCTGCAGCGCGAGCACGGGCTTGGCCTGATCGTCGTCGACTACCTGCAGCTCATGCAAGTGCCCGGCAACAAGGAAAACCGCGCGACGGAGATATCCGAGATATCCCGCTCGCTGAAGGGGCTCGCGAAGGAACTCGCGCTACCGATCATCGCATTGTCGCAGCTCAACCGCAGCGTTGAACAACGCACCGACAAGCGGCCCGTCATGTCCGACTTGCGCGAGTCCGGCGCCATCGAACAGGACGCGGACATGATCATTTTCATCTACCGTGAAGAGGTGTACAACCCGGACACGCCGCGCAAGGGCATCGCTGATATTGCGATCGCCAAGCAGCGTAACGGCCCGATTGGCGACTTCCCCCTGACGTTCGTCGGGCGCTATACCAAGTTCGAAAACTGGGTGCCGGACACCTACGCCGAGGAGCCGTATCCGTGAGCTTCGGGGCTCGGGCCCTTATCCGGCTCGGCGCGCTGCGGCATAATCTGGAGGTCCTGCGCAGCGTCGCACCGGGCGCGCGCGTCATGGCGGTTATCAAGGCCAATGCCTACGGTCATGGCCTGGTTCCCGTCGCCCGGCACCTGGAGACAGCAGACTCCCTCGCGGTCGCGCGGCTGCCGGAGGCGCAGCTGCTGCGCGAATCCGGTATCGACAAACCCGTCGTCCTGCTCGCCGGCGTTTCTACGGACGAGGAACTCCGCCTTGCTTTCGACCAGGGCTTCGAACTGGTCGTGCACGACGTCGATCAGGTCGGCTTGCTGGAACGTGCAACCGGGGGCGGCGGCACGGTCTGGCTGAAGGTGGATACCGGCATGAACCGGCTCGGTTTCGCGCCGGCCGATGCGCCGGAACTGATACGCCGACTGCGCGCGGCCGCGGCAGTGAACGACCTGCGGCTGATGACGCATTTCTCCAGCGCAGACGAGCTCGACAATCCCGTCACGGAATCCCAGGTCGAGGCTTTCGCGCCGGTTACCCGTGATTTTCCCGGTGCGGTCAGTATTGCGAATTCGCCGGCATCCCTCGGCTGGCCGCGGGTTGTCGACGCGAGGGTCCGGCTGGGCTTCGGCGGCGACTTCTGGATCCGTCCCGGTATCTCCCTGTTTGGCGTCTCGCCGTTTGCGGACAAGACCGGCCGGGAACTCGGCCTGAAACCGGTGATGCAATTCGAGGCGCGACTGATCGCCGTCAAGCCGCTGCACGCCGGTGCGCGTGTCGGCTACAAGGGTGCTTACATCAGTGAACGGGAGACGACCCTGGGGATCATTGCCGCAGGCTACGGCGACGGTTACACCCGGCATTTTCGCAGTGGCACGCCGGTGTTACTCAACGGTCGGCGCGTACCGCTGGTCGGTATTGTCTCGATGGACATGTGTGCCGTCGACCTGGGCGAGCGCGCTTCAGACCGCGTCGGAGATATCGCGACGCTCTGGGGCGATGATCTGCCCGTCGAGGAGATTGCACCGTGGGCCGACGCGATTCCCTATGAACTCGTGTGCGGGGTCATGAACCGCGAAGACAGCGAGATCGTCCCATAAGGCAGGTCGTTCTGTAGGAGCGCGCATCGGCGCGCGATCGCGGTTCGAGAACCGCTTCTACGGGTTTGTGCTCAGCTGGCGAAGAACCCCATCTTGACACCGGCGAGCTGCACGACGTCGTTGTCCGACAACTTGCGGGCCTGCGCACCGATGGGCTGACCATTGACGAGCGGGTAGTCACCGTCCTTGCCGGACTCGACATGCACGATGTAATAACCTTCGGCACGGCGCGTAATGGCTGCAACCTGCACGCCGGGACGGCCGAGCGTCGTCAGGGCCTTGGTGAGCTCGAGCTCGCGCCCCGCGAACTTGCCGCTGAGCACCTGTAGTTTGGCCAGCGGCAGGGCGTTCGGAACGCTGGACGGGTCGATACCGGTCGCGGTCGCCGTGTGGGAAACCGGCGTTGCGGTGGCGGTGTGAGCAACCGGCGCGGCGGTTTCCGTGTGCGCAACGGTGTCGGCATATCGCCGGGGCGGCGGCTCATCGTGCAGCGCTGCGGCTTCCTCCGGGTCCAGGCGGACGCCGGCGGCGGCATCGGGCACTTCTTCAGCCGCGGCGACGGCTGCAGCCGCTTCCGCTGCCCGTTCGGCCTTCGCGAGCTGTTCGGCACTCTGTTGCCCGCTCGGAATGACCATGGTCTTTTCGAATTCGTCCTGTTCCGCTTCCGGCACCTCCTGGTCCGTGAAACGAAGCTGGTGGTGCCCGATGGTGATGACATCGCCGTGCTGCAACGCATGCTTCTTGATCAGCTTGCCGTTGACGTAGGTGCCATTGGTGCTGTTCAGGTCTTCGAGGAAGGAGTCGTTGAGGATGTTGATGATGAGGGAGTGGTGCCCGCTGACGGCCGGATTATCGATACGCACGTCGTTATCCGGAAGCCGGCCGATCGTGTAGCGTTCCTTGGTCATGTTGTATTCAGCCAGAACCTGGTTGTCCAGGCTAAGAATTAAACGTGCCATGATTTCTCGCCGTTCTCAGTGAGACCCAACCAAGCAGGGAACGAGGCATGATAAGAAATGCCGGCCACGGTTGTGGCGGTATCGCTCGCCTCTGACTGCAATCTCCAGACTATCCCTGCAACCCCAACATTAGCGGAACAAGCTCGTGATCCTGGTGAGCAGCGGCTTCCTCGCCGCAAACGGCGCAAGCACCTGCGCCAGCATCACCGACACGTTGTCGCGTCCGCCATGGTCGTTGGCCATCTCGATCAGCTGTTGACCAACGACGTCAAGACTAGCATTAAAAGTACTGATAGTTAAGTGAATATCCTCATCTTCGACCATGTCGGGCAGGCCGTCGGAACACAACAGATAGATGTCGTCGGGCAGCACATCGTGTTCGTGCACCTCCACCTCGACGGTCGGCTCAACGCCGAGGGCGCGAGTGACGTAGTTCCGGTTGGTCGACCGCTGCGCTTCGTCGTGGGAATAAAAGCCTCTGTCGACGAGTTCCTGCAGCAACGAATGATCGAGCGTAAGCTGTTCCAGGCTATCCCCGCGTAACCGGTAGGCGCGCGAATCGCCGACATGGGCAATGCTGACCTTGTTGTCATAGAACATGCAGGCCACGATGGTCGTGCCCATGCCTTCGCAGTGCGTCTGGCTCTGCGCCGTCTGGAAAATGATCTTGTTGGCCCGGTACACCGCGTCGCGCAACACGATGGACTGGCGCATCAGCCCGCTGTGGGGATCGATGTCTTCGCGTTCCTCGCGGCTGGCGCCTGCGATCGCCATTTCGGAGACGATCTGCACGGCGATACCGCTGGCCACCTCGCCGGCATTGTATCCGCCCATGCCGTCGGCAAGGACCATCAGTCCGATATCGGGATTGGAGCCGACAGCGTCCTCGTTATGGTCGCGCACGCGCCCGGTGTCCGTGAATTCGGCGAAATCAATTTTTCCTCGCAGGCTCTTCAAAGTCGCTCTACCCAGGTCCGGACGTTGCTACGTGTAGCGTGCGCAGTTGCGCAGCGCAATCGCCATTTCGGCACCGCATGAAAAGCGATTTTCTGGACGCTTGGCCATTGCCTTTGCCAGAACGGCGTCGATACTGGGCGCGAGTCCGGCACGTTTGCCTGCGATCGGGGCGGGGTCTTCGGTCGTTATTTTTGCCATTAGTGCCGCGATGTTATCCGCTCTGAAGGGCACCTCGCCGATCAAGAGTTCGTATAGAGTAACACCAAGCGAAAACAAGTCCGAGTGGCCTGTGAGTTTTTCAGCGCCGAGTTGTTCCGGAGACATGTACATCGGGGTGCCGAGGACGATTCCGGTCTTGGTACGATTGTTGTCCGTGATCCTGGCGACGCCGAAATCGCTGATCTTGAGAGAACCCTCCTTCGGGTTGTAGAGCAGGTTGGCAGGCTTGATGTCCCGGTGAATGACGCCCTGGTTGTGCGCATAGTCGAGCGCTTCGGCCGTGCTCGCCGCGAGTTCCAGTGCGCGCTTGGGCGCGAGCAGGCGCTTCGCGTCGGTGAAATCACGTAGCGGGATACCCGGCACGTATTCCATTGCGATGTAGGCGAGACCCTTGTCCTCGCCCGCGTCGAAAACGGTGATGATGTTGGGGTGCGTCAGCCGGCCTGCTGATTCGGCTTCACGAAAGAACCGGATACGGGCTTCCCGGAGTTCTTCATCCTCGAACTCTTTTTCAATAGGAATCGCCTTGACCGCGACGGCGCGGTTGATGCGGGGATCCTTGGCAAGGTAAACGGTTCCCATGGCGCCGTGGCCGATGCGGCGTTCGATGACGTAACGGCCCAGTCGCTTGGGCATGCCGGCGACTCCGGGGCTCTTCTTGTGCTTTGCCTCGCGCGTCGAATGCGTCCGCTTCATCCAGTCGAGCACCGCCTCGGCGCGCTCCGGCTTGGCCTGTTCCTCGAAAGCGATCGAGAGCTTGTACATGACCGTGGCCAGCGTATCCGAGGGGCTGCAGCGCCGAAACTCTGCGAATGCCGGCTCGAGGCGACCGGCAGCGAGGAAGTCAGAGCCGCGTTTGAAAGCATCCTGGGTCGCTTTCCTGGGGTTGCCAACCAGCCAGAGGCTCATCAGGCTGACACCGATAAAGATCATTGCGGCGCGGCCGATATCGAGACGCACCCTCAACACGTACAGCAGCAACATCTCTAAAAGCAGCAGCGCCACGACGGTAACGAGGGCGATGACCGCGATAGTGCGACGATCGCGTTCCGGCAGGAACAGTACGGCGAGGATAGCGAGCAGTACCGGCGCCAGCCACTGCACGGCGCTGACCCAGGCGGGAACCACGATGCTGCGCTCGGCTTCGATATCCGCGATCAACGCCGCCGCCAGTTCCGAGTGGGTCACGAACTGTCCCGACGGCAACACGGCAGACGCGCCTACGAGAGCGGGTTCGTGATCTACGAAGATGGTCGCTTCATTGAGCCGGGTACTGGCAAAGTCCCCGAACAGAATCTCGTCGAGTGCTACCCGGGGGAGATCCTCGTAATTCGAGAGATAGACAGTATCGTCCGAAGCCGACATGCGCCCGCTTGGCGTCAGGCCATCGTTGTCGAGGGCGACCGCGAGCGGCAGCGAGGGTGACATCACGGCGCCGTTGAGCTGCCAGAGATTGGTCCGGCGCAGAACGCCATCATCATCCGGCGTGAACGCCATGAAGCCCGTGTGGGTGGTCAATCCCGCCAGGCGATGGCTGTTCGGAACATAGACGGGGACGGGGCCCCCGAGTGCAGCGGACCATCCGGGGAGCCGTTCGTCGGCGCCGAGCTCCGGTGGCTGCGGCAGGATAATCCGGCGCGCCTGGCTGCGGGTGAGTACGGAGAGCACCTGGCCGTACTGCGCCAGCAACTCATCGTGGCTCGTCCGGGACGGATCGATGCTGATGATAAAGGCATTGTCGAGCGGGCGGTTCGGCAGCCCGGACGAGAACGTGTCGTAGAGAAACCGGTCCGCGGTTAGAAACCACGGCGCCAGCGGGCCGTAGACCAGCAGCAGCAACACGCTCGCGAAGCTCAGTGCGATCAGACGAGTTCTTTTTTGGTTCGAGCCGGTGTCCAAGTCGTTCAGGTCCCTGTTCCAGGCGGAAAAGTATAGAAAATCGCCGCTTGCGTTAATGAGAAAGGGTTGGCATTTTTTTGTCATAACCGACTGATTCGCGGTGCTATCATCGGCGGCGTCGGTAGCCCGGCCCGGCTTGAGTTCCGGTACGCGGGCCAACTAAAACATCTATAAAAAACAATAAACTATAGGAGTTTTCTCGGAAGTTTCGAGAATAATTCCACGGCAAATGGCCCCGAGCGGCCCGAGGAGCGGTATGGCGAAGGCAAGAACAGCCTACGTTTGCGCCGAATGCGGCGCGCACAGCGTGAAGTGGGCCGGCCAGTGTCCGGACTGCGCCGCCTGGAACACGCTGTCGGAAATGCGGCTCGCCGGCGCGGCCGCCGCGCCGGCTGGCGGGGTCGCCGCAACCGGCCTCGACGATTTGCAACTGGATCCTGAAGAACGCTACGCCACAGGCTTTAGCGAGTTCGACCGGGTGCTCGGCGGTGGCCTGGTGCCCGGCGCCGTCGTCTTGCTCGGCGGTGATCCGGGCGTCGGCAAATCCACCTTGCTGCAGCAAGTCAGCGGGCAGGCCCGCGGCGATCTCCCGGTGCTTTACGCGACCGGTGAGGAGTCGATGCGCCAGGTCAGTCAGCGCGCGCGCCGCCTCGGGATCGAGGGCGGTGCTCTGCAAGTGCTCGCCGATACGGAACTCGAAAACGTGCTCGCGGAAGCGCGCCGCAACGAGTCTCGCATACTGATCATCGACTCCATCCAGACCATGACGGCAGCGGAGCTGACGTCGGCGCCCGGCTCGGTCGGTCAGTTGCGCGAGTGCGTCGGCCGTATCGTGCAGTTCGCGAAGCGCAACGAGGTTTCCGTGTTCATCATTGGTCACGTTACCAAGGAAGGCGCGATAGCCGGGCCGCGAGTCGTGGAGCACATGGTCGATACCGTGCTGTACTTCGAGAACGATCCTGCCAGCCGCTACACGATGATCCGTTCGGTCAAGAACCGTTTCGGGGCGACCGGCGAGATGGGCGTATTCGCGATGACCGGCAGCGGCTTTCGCGAGGTGCGCAATCCCTCGGCGATCTTCCTGTCCCGCGATACGCTGACGGAGCCCGGCAGTGTGGTCTCGGTCGCGTGGGAAGGCAGCCGGGCACTGCTCGTAGAGATGCAGGCTCTCGTTGCCGATGGCGGCGGCGGCTACGCGAAGCGTGTTGCGCAAGGCTTCGATCAAAACCGCCTGGCACTACTGCTCGCGGTGCTGCAGCGCCATGGGGACGTCCAGCTGGGTACCGAAGACGTGTTCGTGAACGTCGTCGGCGGCCTGAAGATTGCCGAGACGGCCGTGGATCTGCCGACGCTGCTGTCGGTGGTCTCGAGTTTTCGCGATCGGCCCTGCCGGGCCGGGCTGGTGAGCTTCGGGGAGATCGGACTGGCGGGCGAGGTGCGGCCGGTTCGCTACGGCGAGGAACGCATAGCAGCCGCCGCGAAGCAGGGTTTCACCTGCGCCATCGTGCCGCGGGCAAATGCACCGCGGCAGCCGGTTAAGGGCATCGAAGTCGTCGCGGTGACGCGGATTCGCGAAGCGCTCGATGCGGCATTCTAGGTTTCGGTCTCCGCCACGCGCGGGCCGATGCGCACGGTACGGACGCGATTGTCGTCCGAGGCGACGATCTCGAGCGGATAGCCGCTGATTTTCAGGCAGGTAGACGGCTCCGGAATCGTTTCGAGCAATTCGAGGATCAGGCCGTTGAGGGTCTTCGGGCCGTCGGTCGGCAGCTCCCAACCCTGTGCGCGGTTGAGCTCGCGGATATTGGCCGTGCCGCTAACCAGAAACGAGTCCGGACCTTCCCGCACGACATCTTCAATCTGATCGGCCGGATCCGTGGTGAATTCGCCGACGATCTCTTCGAGAATGTCCTCTATGGTAACGATGCCCTGAATGTCGCCGTACTCGTCAACAACCAGGGCCACCCGTTCGCGACGACGCTGGAACTGGACGAGCTGCTTGCTGAGCGGCGTACCCTCAGGCACGAAATACGGCTCGTCGAGCAGTTCCCGCAGTGACGTCTTATCGAAGGACAGCGGCGCTAGGTTCGCGAGCCGCCGCAGGTGCAGGATGCCCACGATGTTGTCGATGTTGTCTTCGTAGGCCGGCAGGCGCGTGTGCTCGCTCTTGCTGATGATTGCCTCGATTTCCTCGATTTCGTCGTCGAGGTCGATGCCGATGATCTCGTTGTGCGGCACCATGACGTCGTCGACCGAGACCTTTTCGAGATCGAGAATGCTGAGCAGCATCTGCTGGTAGCGGCTCGATATCCGGCCGCCAGCCTCGTGCACGACGGTGCGCAGTTCCTCCCGGGTCAGCGGCTGCAGTTCAGAGTCGCTGCTGCGCACACCGAGCAGAAACAGGACGCCGTTCGACGCGACATTCGTAAGCCAGACGATCGGATACAGGATCTTCAGCAGCGGGTAATAGATCATCGCTGCGGGGAAGGCGAGCCGTTCCGGATGCATTGCTGCGAGGGTCTTGGGCGCCGCTTCGGAGAAGATCAGCACGACCAGGGTCAGCGCCAGTGTGCCCAGCGCAACGGCGGGTTCGCCGCCCATTTCCAGGGCGATGATTGCGACCAGCGACGCGGCAGAGAAATTGACCAGGTTGTTACCGAGCAGGATCAGCCCGATCAGTCGGTCAGGCCTTTGCAGTAGCGTTTCGGCGAGTCGCGCGCCGCGGTGCCCTTGTCGCGCCTTGTGGCGCAGCTGGTAGCGATTGAGGCTCACAAGAGCCGTTTCCGAGCCGGAGAAGAAGGCGGAAAGCAGGAGTAATACGACCAACAGGCCAAAAAGGGCCGATAGTGGAACGTCTTCGCCCAAAGGACGAGTACCTCTAAATTGACGCGATTAGCGCAGTTCAGCAGCCGCCCGCCTGCCTGTCAAGAAACCAGCGTGCCGCCCGGCCTAGCCCCAGCTGCGCTGGAGGATGACTTCGAGAATGTAACGACTGCCGAAGTAGGCGAGGAACAGGGTCAGGAAGCCGCCCAGGTACAGGTAGATGGCGCGTTTTCCGCGCCAGCCTGCGAAGTGGCGCCCGGCCAGCAGGATGCCGAATATCAGCAACGCGATGAGCGACAGCACGGTCTTGTGAACGAGGTGCTGGGCGAAGAGATTTTCGACAAAGGTGATTCCGAGCGCCATCGACATGGCGAGTACGGCGATACCGGCCGATGCCACGCCGTAGAGCACGCGCTCCGTTTTTTCCAGCGGGGCGAAAAGCAGGTTGACGCTGGACAGCTTGGCAGCGCGCAGCCGCCTGTCCTGCACCAGCGCGTAGATCGCCAGGATAGCGCCGGCGGCCAGCAGACCGTACGCGAACATCGCGGTGAAGACGTGGGTCTGCAGTTGCCAGGTCAGACCGGTGCCGGTGACTTCGACGGCACCGGTTTGCGTCGCGAGAGCGGTCGGCGCTGCCAACACCATGAGCCCCGCCGCAAAACCGCGCAGGTCGGCATCGACCGCCGCGAGCGTGCCGATGATGGCCAGCTGCAGGCCGATCAGCGAAACCGAGGACGAAAGGGATACATGGATGCCGCCGCCACGGGTGAGGGATTCGAACAGGATCGAAGCCTGGGCCGCAAGCGCAACGGCGGCAAGCACGAAGGCGCCGGTGCGCATCAGGCCAGCGTAAGCGGACTCGTGGCGCAGCCGGCTTCCTGCAAAACCCGCTGCAGCCAACAAGTACAGAAATGGAAGTGTGATTTGAAACACAGAAACCCGTGGGTCGATAACCTACCGTTTCTTGGCATGCATCATCCCACATGGTGGCGGCCAATAGAACCCTCGACGACATGCGTATTCGAATACTAGGTTGCAGCGGCGGAATCGGCGCCGGGGCGCGGACCTCGGCAATGCTCGTCGATGACGACGTCCTGATCGATGCCGGGACCGGTATCGGCGATCTCTCGCTCGCCGAACTGCAGCCGATCCGGCACGTTTTCCTGACGCACGCGCACCTCGATCACATCGCGGGGCTGCCGCTGCTCGTGGATGTCGTGTTCGACGAGAACTTCGATACTCCGGTTACTGTCTACGCGCGTGCGGAGACCCTGCGCGCAATCAAGGACCATCTCTTCAACGACGTCATCTGGCCGGACTTTGCGCGGCTGCCCAGCGCAGAGAACCCGATGCTGCGCTACCGGGAGTGCGATCCCGGGGACACGATCAGGATCGGGCATCGCGATTTCTACGCCGTCGACGTAATGCACAGTGTGCCGTCCCTCGGCTACACCGTGCAGAATTCTGGCGGTGTATTTGCGGTCAGCGGCGATACCAAGACGAACGAAACCCTGTGGCCGGTGCTGAATGCCTGCGAGGACCTCAAGGTGCTGGTCATCGAGGTATCGTTTCCGGACGAGATGGAAAAGCTGGCGACCGAAGCCGGCCACTATTGCCCACGGACCCTGACCCGCGATCTCGAGCGCCTGAGGCACGATCCGGAAATCTGGCTGACCGGCATGAAGCCGGGTGAGGAGGCGCGCATCCTCAAGCAGGTCGTTGCCGCCGCCCCCGACAAGAACATCCAGATGCTCTCGCGCGGCACCGTCCTGACCATCTAGAACCGCAGGTACGCTCGCCGCGCCGGGTCGCGGCCGACAGCGGTGCTTGCTTTCGTCATGGCTCGCTTCGCTGCGCTTTACTTCCTCAATCAAGCACCGCTGTCGGCCGCTTGAAAGCGCGCCTTTCTGACACGGTTTCGGCGTTCGCGAGGATCTGGCGAGGCGCGAGGGTTCTGTTTCGAGGAGGTAACGACGAGACAATTGAAACGGAGCGACGCGTTGCCGAGTTTTGGTAGACTGCGCGCCATGTTCGAGAATCTCACAGGACGGTTGTCCGATGCCGCGCGTAGCCTGAGCGGTAAGGGACGCCTCACCGAAGCCAATATCAAGGACACGCTGCGGCAGGTGCGGCTCGCGCTGCTCGAAGCGGATGTCGCGCTGCCCGTCGTAAAAACCTTCATAGAGCGCGTACGGGAGCGGGCCGTGGGCGAGGAGGTCGCCAGGAGCCTCACGCCGGGGCAGGCGCTCGTCAAGATTATCCACAACGAACTGGTCGCCATACTGGGTGGCGATCATGCGCCGCTCAATCTGAAGGCGCAGCCGCCGGTCGTGATTTTGCTCGCTGGTTTGCAGGGCGCGGGCAAGACGACGTCCGCGGCGAAACTGGCAAAGCGCATCATCGAGAAGGACAGGAAGCGCGTCATGCTCGTGAGCGTCGATGTGCATCGCCCCGCGGCGATCCTGCAGCTCAAGACACTGGCCGGCGAGGTCGGTGCGCTGCATTGCGACAGCGAGCCCAGCGAGGCGCCCGTTGCCATCGTCGAACGCGCGCTGGACGAGGCGCGGCGCTCACACGCGGATGTCCTGATCGTCGACACCGCGGGCAGGTTGCACATCGACGGCGCGATGATGGCAGAAGCCGCGGCAGTGCACGCGGCGGCCAAACCGCAGGAAACCCTGTTCGTCGTCGACAGCATGGCGGGCCAGGACGCGGTGAATGCAGCAACGGCATTCAACGAAGCGCTGCCGCTGACCGGCGTAATGCTCACCAAGGCGGACGGCGACGCGAAAGGTGGCGTCGCGCTGTCGGTCCGTGAGATCACCGGGCAGCCCATACGCTTCCTCGGTGTCGGCGAGAAAGTCGATGGCCTCGAGGCGTTTCACCCGGAACGGATGGCGTCGCGCATCCTCGGAATGGGGGACGTCCTGTCGCTTGTTGAGGAGATCGAGGGCAAGGTCAGCCGGGAGAAGACCGAGAAACTCGCGAAGAAACTCAAGAAAGGGCGCGGCTTCGACCTGTCCGATCTTCGCGACCAGTTCGAGCAGATGATGAACATGGGCGGACTCGGGGCGATGCTGGACAAGCTGCCGATTCCCGGCAACGTCAATGCGGCAGCCCTGAAGGACGGTGTGGGCGAACAGCAGATGCGCCGCCAGATCGCGATCATCAACTCGATGACGCCGTCCGAACGCCGCTTCCCCAAGACCATCAACGGCTCGCGCAAGAAACGAATCGCCAGCGGTTGCGGGCTGCAGGTACAGGACGTGAACCGGCTGCTGAAACAGTTCACGCAGATGGAAAAAATGATGAAAAGGATGTCGCGCGGCGGCATGAAGAAGATGATGCGCGGCCTGCCACGCGGCGGGCTGCCGCCCGGGTTCGGCTGAGATTCGCTCAAGCTACGGTAAATCTTCGGGTTTTCGACGTAAAAAACCGGCGATTCACGGCCCGAAAACGCTTCACATTTAGACCGAAACCAGTACAATGCGCGCTTTACTCGGGCCAGCCCGAGCTCAGGCGTGTCCGCCTCCTTGGGATTTTTACGGGAATGTAATGGTTAGTATTCGTCTTTCGCGCGCTGGCGCGAAAAAGCGTCCTTTTTATCACGTGGTCGTGACCGACAGCCGCAATCGTCGGGATGGCCGCTATATCGAGCGTGTCGGTTTCTTCAACCCGGTTGGCCGGGAGCACGAGGAGAACCTGCGTATCGACCTCGAGCGTGTGGATTACTGGATCGGGCAGGGCGCCAAGCCTTCCGAGCGGGTTGCCTCGCTGTTGAAAGTGCAGCGCAAGGCTGCCGTCAGCGCCTGACCGTTAGCGGGCCCTGCTTGCGAGGGTCGGCGTCTACCGTGTGAAGGATGCTTCGCGACAGCCGGTGATACTGGGCCGAATCGTCGGCCTGTTCGGTGTCAGGGGCTGGGTCAAGGTCCACTCATACACGGAACCGCGGGAAGCGATCCTGGAATACCCGGACTGGCTGTTGCGGCGCGATGGCGACTGGCAGCCGGTCGAGCTCGCAGAGGGCAGGCAGCACGGCAAGGGCGTTATCGCCCGCCTGCAGGGCATCGAAGACCGGGATGCCGCGGCAGAATTGCTCGGCAGCGACTTTGGCGTCAAACGCGATACGCTGCCGGACCCGGAGGATGGTCATTATTACTGGGCCGACCTCGAGGGCTTGATCGTCGTGCACAAGGACGGCACGGAACTGGGCAAGGTCGCGTACCTGATGGCGACTGGAGCCAACGACGTGCTGGTGGTCGACGGTGCGGGCGAGCGGTTGATTCCGTTCGTGCCGGGAATGGTGATACTGGACGTGGATTTCGCCGCGGGCGTGATCCGGGTCGACTGGGAGTGGGACTGACGTCATGCAGATTGCCGTTGTCAGCCTGTTCCCGGAGATGGTTCGAACGGTGGCGGAATATGGCGTCGTCGGGCGCGCGATAGAGCGGCAGCTGGCCGCGCTGCGGATCGAGAATCCGCGAGACTACGCGACCGACACGCACCGCACCGTGGACGATCGGCCGTATGGTGGCGGCCCGGGCATGGTACTGAAGTACCGGCCGGCGGCCGACGCGATACGCGCGGCGCGCGCCGCGATGCCTGAGGGCAGCCCGGTGATCTACCTGTCGCCTTCGGGCAGGGAGTTCGACCAGGGCGAGGCGGCGCGGCTGGCGGCGTTACCGGGTATGATCCTGTTCGCCGGGCGCTACGAGGGCGTCGACGAACGGCTGATCGAGGAAGAAGTGGACGCAGAACTGTCGCTCGGCGATTTCGTGTTGTCGGGCGGCGAGATTGCCGCGATGGCGGTCATCGATGCGGTGGTCAGGCTGCTGCCGGGCGTACTCGGTGACGAGGACTCGGCGGCGCAGGATTCGTTCGTAGCGGGGTTGCTGGATTATCCCCACTACACGCGACCCGAGGAAATCGAGGGTCGCAGGGTGCCGGCGGTGCTGCTGTCCGGCGATCATGCGCGGATTGCGCGCTGGCGATACAAACAGGCCCTTGGCCGCAGCTACCTGAGGCGGCCGGACCTGGTGAAGAAGTTGCAACTGGGCCGTGAGCAGCAGGAGTTGCTCGACGAGTTCCTGAAAGAACAGGGTAAAGTGACATGAGCAAAATTATCGAAGCGATCGAGCAGGAACAGATGAACAAGGAAATCCCCGAGTTTTCGCCGGGGGATACCGTCATCGTCCAGGTCAAGGTGAGGGAAGGTACACGCGAGCGCCTGCAGGCGTTCGAAGGCATCGTGATCGCCAAGCGTAATCGCGGCCTTAATTCCTCGTTCACGGTTCGCAAGATTTCCCACGGCGAAGGCGTCGAGCGTGTGTTCCAGACTTACAGCCCGACCGTGGATTCGATCGCTGTGAAGCGCCGCGGTGACGTACGCCGGGCCAAGCTGTACTACCTGCGCGGACGCACGGGCAAGGCCGCTCGCATCAAGGAAAAAATCTAGTTCTCGCCGTGCCGCGGGTGGCGGCGCGGTTCCAAATCTGTGGCCGGCACCACATTATGGGCGGCTGCGGGTCGGTTAGCCTGAACCTATTCGCTTGGGCCGGGTCTTTCGTGGCATGAGATCGATTTTTCGAAGTACTCAGGGCAGCGCTCTGCTGCTCGTATTCGCCAGCTTTTCGCTGGGCGGGTGCGCTTCCCTGATGTCGTCTGCCGCGAGTGGGCTCGCCGAGAACCTGTCCAGCGCCATCCTCAACCAGGACGATCCGGAGACCGTCAGGGCCGGGGCGCCGTCTTACATGCTGTTGCTCGACAGTTTTCTCGAGGGTGACCCGGACAATCCCAAACTGCTGTCTGCGGCGGCGACGCTGTACGGGTCTTACGGGGCGGTGTTTGCGGACGACCCCGTGCGTGCCGCGCGGCTTACGAGCCGTGCCAGAGGCTACGCGCAGGACGCGATGTGCGAATCGTACGCGCCCTCCTGCGGGTGGCCGGACAGCAACTACGACGAGTTCGTGGCAACCCTCGACGGCGTGACATCGAGACAGTCCGAGTACCTTTATACCTACGGTTTCGCGACCCTCGCATACCTGCGAGCGCACAGCGAAGACTGGAACTCGCTGGCGGAGCTGCCGCAGGTCGAAGCGCTGTTCAATCGATATCTCGAGATCGAGGGCGATGACGCGGAGAGTGCGGTGCATACCTACATGGGCATCCTCCTCACGCTGCGGCCTCCGTCCCTCGGCGGCAAGCCGGAAGAAGCGCGCGAACACTTCGAGACAGCAATCGCGATGTCTGGCGGCAGGGATCTGAGTGCGAAGGTCGAGTTCGCCAAGGGTTACGCAAAGCTGCTTTACGAGCGCGAACTGCACGACCGCCTGCTTGGCGAGGTGGTCGACGCCAGTCCGTACGCGGACGGACTTACGCTGAGCAATGTCATGGCGCAGGAGGAAGCCGAACGGCTCCTGGCCGAAGCTGACGACTATTTCTGATCGGAACCTCGACAGGCAGACGACTGATGAAGAAGATGCTGATTACGTTGCTGGCCCTCGCTCTGGGGAGCGTAGCCAGCGCCGCGACGCTGAAGATCGCCACCGTGACGCCCGAGGGGTCGCAGTGGATGAAGGATATGCGCGAGAGCGCAAAAGAGATCAACGAGCGTACCGACGGGCGCGTGCAGATCAAGTACTACGGCGGCGGTGTCATGGGCAACGATGCCAAGGTGCTGGGCAAGATCCGCATAGGTGCGCTGCAGGGCGGCGCGTTCACGCCGGCAGCGCTGGCCGATATTTATCCGGACCTGAACGTGTACGGCATGCCGCTCGTGTTCGACTCCGAGGAGGAGGCGACATACGTGCGCAAACGGCTCGACAGCAAGCTGCAGGAAGGGCTCGAGGCGGCCGGCTTTGTCAATTTCGGTTTTGCCGCGGGCGGATTTGCGATCGTGATGTCGAATACGCCCGTCAATGGACTGGACGACCTCAAGGGCAAGCGCGTATGGGTGCCCGAAGGCGACAGCATCAGCTACGCGTCGATGGAGGCGCTGTCACTGGCGCCGGTCACGCTGCCGCTTACCGACGTACTCACCGGTCTGCAGACCGGCCTCATCGATATCGTCGCGATGTCGCCCATCGGTGCGCTGGTGTTGCAGTGGCACACGAAGATCAAATACATGACCGAGATCCCGCTCGTCTACACGGTCGGCTTCATGGCGGTGGACAAACGGGCTTTCGGCAAGTTGAGCGATGCGGATCAGCAGGTCGTACGCGACGTGATGAAGAAGACGTACGAAAAATTCGATCTTTCCAACCTCGAGGATAATCGCGAGGCGCGCGATGCATTATTGAAAGCCGGCATCAAGAGCGTCCCGTTCGATGCAGAGGAGGTTGCCCGCTTGCGTGAACGGCTCCTGGAATCCAACAGGCGTCTCGGTGGTGAAGGGGCATTCAACCTTGCCCTTTACGACGAGATGATGAGTTACGTGCAGGAGTACCGGGAAACCAACGAGGAAGCGGCGGCCGCAGCGCAGTGACGCAACGCATTCTGTCCGTATTCGCCCGACTGGAGCGGTCCGGCCGGCTTGCAGAGAACGCGGCGCTGGTCGTATTACTGGGAGCGCTGGTCCTGCTGGCCGTCGGCCAGATTGTCCTTCGTGAAATCTTCGAGACCGGATTCTTCCGCGCCGATGAACTCATAAAGCTTCTCGTTCTCTGGCTGGCAATGGTCGGCTCGATTGCCGCTACGCGGGACAATCGTCATATCCGGATCGATGCCCTGTCGCACCTGTTGCCCGACAAGGCGGTGATAGCAATCCGCCTGTTTGTCGACGTTTTCGCGGCGATGATATGCGGCGTGGTCGCCTGGCAGGCCTGGCGCTACCTGCAACTGGAGATCGAGTTCGAGGATACGGTGCTGATCAACGTACCGGCCTGGATGGCGCACGTGATATTGCCGGCTGCGTTCGCCTTGATGAGCTATCGTTTTGCGGTCTCGGTCGTCCGGGAAATCTTCCTTATTGCGACGGGCAGGAAGAAGCGGGTGCTGCGGTGATAGCGCTCACGATCATCCTCGCGTTGCTCGCCATACTCGGCGCTCCCTTGTTCGCGGTGATCGCTAGCAGCGCGATGCTCGGTTTTCAACGCGATGAAACCGACCTCATGAACATCGCGCTCGAGATCCTGAGCATCGCTGACCTGCCTTTTCTCGCCGCGATCCCGTTATTCACGTTTGCCGGTTACCTGCTCAGTGAGAGCAAGGCGCCGCAACGCCTGGTGCGACTGACGGATGCCGTGCTTGGCTGGATGCCGGGCGGCCTTGCGCTCGTAGCACTCGCCGCATGCGCTTTTTTCACCGCGTTCACGGGGGCATCCGGCGTCACGATCATCGCGCTGGGCGCCATCCTGTACCCGGCGTTGAAGCAGGACGGCTACCCGGACAAGTTCAATCTCGGGCTCGTTACCTCGGCGGGCAGCCTGGGACTGTTGTTCGCGCCGTCGCTGCCGCTGATCCTCTACGGTGTGATCGCGGAAGTCTCGATCGACTACCTCTTTCTCGCCGGTATCCTGCCGGGCTTGCTCATGCTGGTCATGCTGTCGGGCTGGAGCCTGTTCGTCAGCCGCAGAAGCCCCAAAGTTCTGCAGAAATTCTCGATGCGGGAGTTCGGTCGCGCCGTCAGGGAGACCGCATGGGAAATACCGCTGCCGGTGGTGGTACTCGGCGGCATCTACTCCGGGTTCCTTGCGGTTTCGGAAGCGGCCGCGATCACGGCGCTGTACGTGTTCGTCGTCGAGGTGTTGATTCACCGCGAAGTTCGATGGTCAGACTTGCCGCGGATCATTCGGGAATCCATGGTGCTGGTCGGCGGTATCCTGGCCATCCTCGGTGTGTCTCTCGCATCCACCAATTACATGATAAGCGCCGGTGTGCCGCAGGACCTGCTGGCATCGGTCTCCGGGCTCGTGTCCAGCCAGGCGACGTTCCTGCTGCTGCTGCTGGTGTTCCTGCTCATCCTCGGCGCGCTGATCGACATCTTCTCGGCGATCGTGCTGGTCGTGCCGCTGATCCTGCCGATTGCGGCGGCTTATAACGTCGATCCGGTGCATCTGGGCATCGTGTTCCTGGCGGCCATGCAACTCGGTTACATGACGCCGCCGGTCGGGTTGAACCTGTTCATCGCAAGCTACCGGTTCGAGAAACCGATAATGCACGTCTACTCTGCCACGTTCCCGTTCCTGGTCATCCTGATGCTATCCGTGCTCGTCATCACATTCTGGCCGGCGCTGTCGCTGGTATTTGTGCCCGGGTAGGCTTGCTGGCCGGTCGAAATGGCGCGGCGTACACTGTAATCTTCAGCGGTAATCCGGCGAGGAGAATTCAATTCGATGAAGAAAAAGAACCTGCTTGTCAGGGTGCTGTCCGGAATCTGGAGCGGCGTCGACGGTTTTCGCAAGATACTGCACTTGCTGTTGTTGTTATTCGTGTTCGCGATCTTCGTTGGCGCGATGTCCGGGACGGTCCCGCAGCTGCCGCACCGGGCCGCACTTCTCATCAAGCCGGTTGGCGCTATCGTCGAGGAGCTGGAAGGCGATCCGTTCGATCGCGCGATCGCCGAGATGCTGGACGAAGCGCAGCCTCAGACCGTGTTGCAGGACATCGTTGATGCGCTCGACTACGCGAGCGGTGACGATCGTATTGACGCCGTGCACATCGAACTGAGCGCGTTGGGACCGGCCGGGCTGCCGAAGCTGCAGCGCATCGCCCGTGCGGTCGAGGAATTCAGGCAATCCGGGAAACCGGTGATTGCCAGCGCCGATTTCATGACGCAGCAGGCCTACTACATCGCTGCGCACGCGGACGAGGTCTACCTGAACCCCGAGGGCGGCATCCTGCTGCAGGGGTACGGGCGCTTCCGGACCTACTTCGCGGACGCGATCGAAAAGCTGAAGCTCGACTGGAACATATTCAAGGTCGGAACCTACAAGTCGGCTGTCGAGCCATTCGAGCGCATGGACATGTCGGATGCGGATCGCGAGGCGACCGTAAACCTGATCGACCAGCTGTGGGGAACTTATCTCGAAGAGGTCGCCGCGGCCAGGGAGATGGACACCGCAGAGCTTGCAAAATACGCGGAGGATTTCGTCGACACGCTCGCGGCGGCCGAGGGCGATCTCGCTCTTGCGGCGAAGGATGCCGGACTCGTGGACGAGTTGCTGACGCGCACCGAACTCAGGGAGCTGCTAATCGGCTATGTCGGCAGCGATGACGATTCGGAAGCCAATTACAGTTCGATCGGCATGAGCGAGTATCTTTCCCATGTCGACTTGCTCAACGGTGAAAAGGTCGCGGAACAGAACATCGGTATTATTATCGCCTCGGGGACCATCCAGTCGGGAACGCAGCCACCGGGCACCATCGGCGCGGAATCGACCGCCGAGTTGCTGCGGCGTGCGCGTGACGACGAATCCGTAAAAGCGGTCGTGCTGCGGGTGGACAGCCCCGGCGGCAGTGCTTTTGCTTCCGACGTTATCGCGAGCGAAATCGCTGCGCTGCAGGAGGCGGGTAAGCCGGTCGTCGCCTCGATGAGCAGCGTGGCTGCATCGGGCGGGTACTGGATCTCAGTGGGTGCGGACAGGGTGTTCGCCAGCCCGACGACCATCACGGGTTCGATCGGCATCTTCGGCATGTTCCCCACTTACCAGCGTGCCGCCGAGTACCTCGGCCTCGCGAATGACGGTGTCGGGTCGACGCCGCTGGCCGGCCAGCTGCGCCCGGACAGGGCGATGACGGACGACACGAAGCGCCTGTTCCAGCTCGTCATCGAGGAAGGCTACGACGACTTCATCGGCCGGGTCGCGACGTACCGCGGCATGCAGAAGACGGAAGTCGATGCGGTCGGCCAGGGCCGTGTCTGGACCGGCGCCGACGCACTGGAACGCGGGCTCGTGGACGAAATGGGAGGCATGGAAGATGCCATCGCGTTCGCGGCGGAACTCGTCGACCTGGCGGAAGACGACTACGGCCAGAAGTGGATCAGGACCCAGCTGTCGCCCACGGAGCAGATGATCGTCGATCTGCTCGGGACCGCGAAGAGTTTCGGGCTGCAGCTGGACTTCCTGCAGTCACGGCCGACTGCGTTGCAGAAGATTGCCGGCAAACTGGAGCAAGCCCTGGCGCCGCTTGCCGGATTCGACGACCCGAAAGGCGTTTACGCGCACTGCCTGTGCACATTCGAGTGACGGCTTTGGAGCGGGGCTAGTTCCAGTGCAGGATGACCTTGCCGGACTGCCCCGACGCCATCAGGTCGAACGCCGGCTGGAATTCGTCGATGCCGAAATGATGCGTGATGACCGGCTCGATGTTCAGGCCGCTCTGCAGCATGCTCGACATCTTGTACCAGGTCTCGAACATCTCCCGGCCATAAATACCCTTTAAGAACAGGCCTTTGAAAATGACGTGGTTCCAGTCGATCGCGGTATCGTCCGGTGGGATGCCGAGCAGGGCGACTTTGCCGCCGTGGTGCATCGTGCGCAACAGGTCGCGAAACGCCGTCGGGTTGCCGGACATTTCCATGCCCACGTCGAACCCTTCTTCCATGCCGAGTGCCCGCATCGTGTCGTCGATGGATTCACGTGCCACATTGAGTGCGACAGATGCGCCCATCTTGCGGGCGAGCTCGAGCCGATAATCGTTGACGTCCGTTATCACGATGTGCCGCGCACCGGCATAGCGTGCGATGGCGACGGCCATGATGCCGATGGGTCCGGCGCCTGTGATCAGCACGTCCTCGCCGACGAGATCGAAAGACAGCGCCGTATGGGTGGCATTACCGAGCGGGTCCAGTATCGCGGCCATGTCGTCCGTGATGGCGTCCGGCAGCTTGAAAACGTTGAATGCCGGCACGGCGATATATTCCGCGAAGGCGCCAGGCCGGTTCACACCGACACCCTTGGTGTTCATGCAGAGGTGGCGGCGCCCCGCACGGCAGTTCCGGCACACGCCACAGGTGATGTGGCCTTCTGCAGATACGCGGTCACCCGGCTCGAAGCCCCTTACTTCGATGCCGCATTCGACGATCGTGCCGGAAAACTCGTGGCCAACCGCCAGCGGCACCGGGATCGTGTGCTGTGCCCAGTCGTCCCACTGGTAAATGTGGATATCGGTGCCGCAGATTGCGCTGCGATTCACTCGAATCAGGACGTCGTTGTGCCCCACTTCCGGCTGCGGGATGTCCTGCATCCAGATGCCGCGCTCCGCTTTTGCCTTGACCAGTGCCTTCATCAGTCGATTACTCCGAGTTCCCTGCCAACGGCCGTAAATGCCTCGACCGCCTCGTCGAGTTGTTCGCGGGTGAGGCCGGCCGACATCTGTGTGCGGATGCGCGCCTGCCCCTCGGGTACCACCGGGAAAGAAAAGCCGATGACGTAGATACCGCGCGCAAGCAAGCGGTCCGCCATCTCGGTCGCCAGCTTCGCATCGCCGAGCATGACCGGGATGATGGGATGTTCGCCGGGGATGAGATCGAACCCGCGTTCCTCCATCCGGCTGCGGAAGTAGCGTGCATTTTCGTGCAGTTGCTCGGCCAGCGAACTGTCGCGCTCGAGCAGGTCGAGGACGGCGATCGACGAGGCGGCAATAACCGGCGCGACGGAATTCGAAAACAGGTACGGCCGCGAGCGCTGCCTGAGCCAGCCGACGATTTCCCTGCGGCCGGACGTGAAGCCGCCGGACGCGCCACCCAGCGCCTTACCGAGGGTGCCGGTAATGATGTCGATGCGGCCGATTACGTCTCGATACTCATGCGTCCCGCGCCCCGTCTTGCCGAGGAAGCCCGTTGCGTGGCAATCGTCGATCATCGTGAGCGCGTCGTATTCTTCGGCGAGGCCGCAGATTCCCTGCAGGTTGGCGATCGTGCCGTCCATCGAGAAGACACCGTCGGTAACGACCAGGCTGGCGCGGGTGTCCGCAGCCGCCTCGAGCTGGGCACGTAGGTCCTGCATGTCGTCGTGCGCGTAACGGAAGCGCTGCGCCTTGGAAAGGCGGATACCGTCGATGATGCTCGCGTGATTCAGGGTATCGCTGATGACGGCATCCTCGGGACCGAGAATGGTCTCGAACAGGCCGCCGTTGGCGTCAAAACACGAGGGGTAGAGGATCGTGTCCTCGGTCCCCAGGAATGCGCTGATGCGCGCCTCGAGTTCCTTGTGGATGGTCTGCGTGCCGCAGATGAACCGCACCGAGGCCATCCCGTAGCCGAACGCGTCCAGCGCCTTGTGCGCCGCCGCTATGACGTCCGGATGGTTCGCGAGCCCCAGGTAGTTGTTCGCGCAGAGATTCAGCACGTGCTTGTTGCCGCCGTCCATGCGTACGTCGATGTCGGCCTGCTGGGGCCCGGATATCAGGCGTTCCGACTTGAACAGACCCTGCTCGCGGAGCGCTTCCGTCTGCTCGGCAAGAGAGGTGAGAAAAGATTCCGGCATGGGATTGCCCTCGACCTGGAAAGGCCGCAAAGTATATCAGGACGCCCATAATTCAAACGATACCAACACGCGGGTATTTCCATGCATTTCACGCGGCAAACGCTTGCCAGCCCGAGCCCGATCACCGGCATCAACGCCCGCTATCTTGCCGACGAGCAGGCGCTCGTCAACGAGCTCAAGGCGCTCGCCGATCCTGGCGAAGCTGCGCGCGGCAGGATCCGCGATACGGCCGCGGAACTGGTCGCCGCGGTACGCAGGAACAAGGCGCGGGAGGGCGGCATGGACGCGTTCCTGCAGCAGTACGACCTGTCGTCGGAGGAGGGCGTTCTGCTGATGTGTATCGCGGAAGCGTTGCTGCGGATCCCGGACGCCGACACGGCCGACAAGCTGATAGCCGACAAGATCACTGCGGCAAAATGGAAGGAACACCTGGGCACCAGCGACTCCCTGTTCGTCAATGCATCGACCTGGGGGCTGATGCTGACCGGCCAGCTGCTCAAGGTCGACGAAGCCATCCGCGTAAATCCCGCACAGATGCTGGCCAAGATCGCGAGCCGGGCGGGGGAGCCGGTCGTCCGCACTGCCATGCGCCAGGCAATGCGCATCATGGGGCACCAGTTCGTCATGGGACGGACGATCAAGGAGGCACTGGAACGCTCGGTGTCGAAACGTAACCGGGCGTATCGCTACTCTTTCGACATGCTCGGAGAGGCGGCGTTAACGGCGGCCGATGCACGGCGCTATTTCGAAGCCTATTACTCTGCGATCGACGAAATCGGCGCAGCATCGCGGCGTCCGGAAGACGATATATTCTCGGCACCGAGCATATCGGTGAAGCTGTCCGCGCTGCATCCGCGCTACGAATTCACGCAGGTGGACCGGGTTCTCGGAGAGCTGGCACCGCGCGTGCTCGAGCTGGCGCTGCACGCAAAACAGTGCGACATCGCCATGACCATCGATGCCGAGGAGGCGGATCGGCTGGAGTTGTCGCTGCAGGTGTTCGGGCGCGTGCTGCGAGACCCCGGTCTCGCGGGTTACGACGGCCTAGGCCTGGCGGTGCAGACTTACCAGCGGCGTGCGAGCGATGTCTTCAGTCACCTCGAGAGCCTTGCGAGGGATGTCGGCCGTCGCATACCGGTGCGACTGGTCAAAGGGGCCTACTGGGACACGGAAATAAAGCATGCGCAGGAACTCGGCCTCGAGAGCTACCCCGTGTTCACGCGCAAGGTCCACACGGACGTCTCTTACCTCGCCTGCGCACACAGGGCGCTGCAGGCCGGTGAACTGCTCTATCCCCAGTTTGCGACCCATAACGCGCACACGCTCGCGAGCGTCATGCATTACGCCGGGTCGAGAAGAGACTACGAGTTCCAGCGCCTGCACGGCATGGGCGAAGAGCTGTATGCGGAGGTCACTCATCCCGAGAGGTTCGCTCGACCGTGCCGCGTATACGCGCCGGTCGGCAGCCACAAGGACCTGCTGCCTTACCTGGTGAGACGGCTGCTGGAAAATGGCGCGAACACCTCGTTCGTGAATCGTATCGTCGACGAATCGATCGATGTCGCGGACATCGTCGCGGACCCGATAGCGGAAACGGAGGTGCACGCGGCGAGACCGCATCCGCGCATCCCGGCGCCGGCCGCGCTGTTCGGGGAGGAGCGCAGGAATTCGCGGGGTCTCAACCTGGCCGACGACAGGGTGGCAACGGACATGCTCAGGGCCATGCAGGATGCAAGCACTCAGCCGCTGGCCGCATGCCCGATTGTCGGTGGCAAAGCCGTAGCGGGCGAAGGTGTGAATTCGGTGAACCCGGCGGACCGCAATCGCACGGTCGGCACCTGCCAGGTGGCGACCGTAAGGCACGTCGACGACGCGATAAACAGTGCCTGCGCTGCGCAGCCTGCCTGGGACCGTCTGCCGGCCGCGGGGCGCGCGGAAATCCTCGGGAAGGCCGCGGACCTCTTCGAGCAACACCGTCCGGAACTCCTTTCGCTGTGTATCACGGAAGCGGGCAAGACGCTGCCCGATGCGGTGTCGGAATTGCGCGAGGCCGTCGACTTCCTGCGCTTCTACGCGGCGGAGGCGTGCAAGCTATTTGGCGATCCCACGGTCCTGCCCGGTCCTACCGGCGAGCGAAACACCCTCGGCATGCGCGGCCGCGGCGTGTTCGTCTGCATCAGCCCGTGGAACTTCCCGCTGGCTATCTTTACGGGGCAGGTTGCGGCCGCGCTCGCAGCGGGCAACGCCGTGCTCGCGAAGCCCGCGGAGCAAACACCGCTGGTCGCTTTCAAGGCCGTCGAGCTGCTGCTGGAAGCCGGGGTACCCCGGGAGGTCCTGCAGTTCCTGCCCGGCGACGGCGCCACGGTCGGTGGCAGGGCGGTGGCCGACCCGCGGGTCGCCGGCGTCGCGTTTACAGGCTCGACCGAGACGGCAAGACTCATCAACCGCAGTCTTGCCGGGCGTGACGGGCCGATCGGCACGTTGATCGCCGAAACGGGCGGACAGAACGCCATGTTCGTGGACAGCTCGGCGCTGCCGGAGCAGGTCGTGAAGGATGCGGCGTACTCCGCGTTCAACAGTGCGGGCCAGCGGTGCTCGGCGTTGCGCCTGCTGTGCCTGCAAAAGGACATAGCGGAGCGCGTCATAGAGCTCCTGATCGGGCACATGCAGGAGCTCGTTGTCGGCAACCCGGCTCTGCTGGAGACGGATGTCGGGCCCTTGATCGACGAACAGGCACGCGACGTTCTCGAAGCGCACGTGCAGCAGATGGAAGCCAGGGCGAAGGTGCTGTATCGATGCAACCTCGGGGAAAGCGCCGAGGCAGGTACCTTCTTCGCGCCCACGCTCATCGAGATCGACAGCGTCGCCGCTCTCGAGCGTGAGGTGTTCGGCCCGGTGCTGCACGTTCTGAGATTCAGGAGCAAGGACCTGCAGGCGACCATCGATGCCGTGAATGCGACCGGGTTCGGGTTGACCATGGGTCTGCACAGCCGCATTGACGCACGTGCACGCAAGCTCGTACAGCTGTCCGGTGCCGGCAATATCTACATCAACCGCAACATGATCGGGGCCGTAGTGGGCGTGCAGCCGTTCGGCGGGCGCGGGCTCTCTGGTACCGGCCCAAAGGCCGGTGGACCCCAGTATTTACCGCGTTTCGGCACCGAGTACACGGTCAGCAACAACATCGCCGCCGTCGGCGGCAATGCAAGCCTCCTTTCGCTGGAAGACGACTGAGCCATGGCTGCCATCAGCATCTTCGATATCTTCAAAATCGGCATCGGACCGTCCAGCTCCCATACGGTCGGGCCGATGAAGGCCGCGCACGCATTTGCGGCGGAGCTCGCCGGCCTGGGTCAGCCCGTTTCGGCGGTGGAGGTGACGCTACACGGCTCGCTGGCATTCACGGGCAAAGGGCATGGCACGCATTCGGCGGTCATCCTGGGACTGGAGGGGTCTGAGCCGGATACCATCGACCCGGAATCGATGGAGCAGCGGCTGCGAACGATCCACGAGCACAAGCGCATCGAGCTGCCCGGCATCGGAGTGGTGGCTTTCGACCCTCAGCGGCATGTGATCTTCAACTATGACGAGGAATTGCCGCGGCACACCAATGGTTTGCGATTTCGTGCCCTGGATACTGACGGCAAGGTGCTGCTCGAGGAGGTTTACTACTCGCTCGGCGGTGGTTTCATTGCCCGCGGCAACGAACCGGAGCCGACGTCGCAACAGGGGGATCCGCAGCATTTCTTCGACAGCAGTCAGACCCTCCTGCAGCTCTGCGCCGACCGCAGCTGCAGTATTGCGGAGCTGGTTCTCGAGAACGAAGTTCAGTGGCGCGACAAGGCAGATGTCGAGCGCCGCATCGACGCGATATGGGCGGCGATGAGAAGTTGCATCGAGCGTGGCCTCCGCACGGAGGGTGTCCTGCCCGGCGCCATGGCCGTCACGCGACGGGCACCCAAGTTGCGCAAGCGGCTCGAGGCGCGGGACAAGCCATCCCCGTTCGATGCGATGGAATGGGTCAACGCCTACGCAATCGCCGTGAACGAGGAAAATGCGGCGGGCGGCCGCGTCGTGACATCGCCGACCAACGGAGCCGCCGGCATCATCCCGGCAGTCCTAAAGTACTACGAGCGTTTCGTGCCAGGCGCCGGTGAAGAGGGCATCCGCACGTTCCTGCTTACGGCGGGCGCCATCGGGATTCTGTACAAGACCAGGGCATCGATCTCCGGCGCCGAGATGGGCTGCCAGGGAGAGGTCGGCGTCGCCTGTTCGATGGCCGCGGGCGGGCTGGCGGCGGTGCTCGGCGGCACGCCGGACCATGTGGAGGAGGCGGCGGAAATCGGCATGGAGCACAACCTGGGCCTGACCTGCGACCCCATTGGCGGCCGCGTGCAGATCCCCTGCATCGAGCGCAACGCGATGGGCGCCGTGAAGGCGATCAACGCGGCATCACTCGCCATGCACGGCGACGGCACCCACAAGGTCACGCTGGACCAGGTCATCGAGACGATGCGACAGACGGGCCTCGACATGTCGTCGAGCTACAAGGAAACCTCGAAGGGCGGCCTCGCGGTGAACGTGCCGGAATGCTAGGGGCGCTTCTTGGGGAAGTCGTAGAGCAGGAGTTCGGAGGCCGGCTTGTCGTAAAGGCTCCAGTCCTCTGAATCGAGCTCGACGCTGACGACGCTGGCCGTGGGCATGTTATTGGTCAGGCCGGGCACCAGGTAATTGGCGAAATCCGTGAAGCCCGGATTGTGTCCGACCAGCATCAGGCTGTTGAAGCCGGGATCCTGGGCGACGATAACATCGAGGATGCCGTTCACCGACGCCAGGTAGAGCCGGTTGTCCCGCTGCAGGAACTCCCGCGGGTAGCCGATCTCGTTGGCGATGATCTTGGCCGTCGTCCATGCGCGTACTGCCGGGCTGCTGACGATCAGCGAAGGACGGATACCGGCGGCGGCGATGCGCCTGCCCATTTCCGGCGCGTCGCGTTTGCCGCGCTTGTTCAACGGACGGTCGCGATCGGCCAGCGAGTGGTCTTCCCAGCTCGATTTGGCGTGGCGGACTAAGGTAAGTGTCTTCATAGCGTTGCAACGGCTGTCGCACGCGAGTTTACATCAAACCGGTCTGCAGGCGAGCCTCATCCGACATCATGCTCTGGTTCCAGGGCGGATCGAACACGAGCTGGACCCTCACGTCGGATACCGTCGGTATCACGCCGATCTTCTCCTGCGCGTCCTGCACCAGGATCTCTCCCATACCGCATCCGGGTGCCGTCAGGGTCATGTCGACTTCGATCAAGCGCTGCCCGTTGCCGAGCGACTTTACCTCGCAGCGGTAGATCAATCCCAGGTCGACGATATTGACGGGAATCTCGGGGTCGTAGCAGGTACGCAGCTGTTCCCAGATGACCGCTTCGATATCCTGGTCCGTGGCGTTCTCGGGTACCTCGGGCGGCGGCACGGGCTCTTTTCCGAGGGCGTCGGCGTCGATGCCCGCGATGCGGAACAGGTTGCCCTCGACGTACACGGTGAAGCTGCCGCCGAGTGCCTGCGTGATAAAACCGGTGGTGCCTTCACGAAGCGTCAGCTCTTCGCCAACGGGGATGATGACCGCCCGTACGTCGCGCGAGATCGTGACCGGTTCATTAGTGTGTCCGAACATCTGTCGTCCTATTCCGTACTGGCTGGCGCCTTGTCCAGCCGTAATGCTGACTTGAGTGCGTGCCACGCCAGCGTGGCGCACTTGACCCGTGTCGGGAAGTCCCGAACGCCTGCCAGCGCGCGCAGCTTGCCGAGCTCGACTTCGCTGCCTTCCGGAGAATCGCTGCCGGCGAGCTGTGCAGTTACGGCATCGAAGAAGGTCATTGCCTCGCTTGTGCTCAGCCCGATGACGGTGTCCGTGAGCAACGACGCGGACGCGACCGAAATGGCGCAACCGGAGCCCTCGAAAGCGGCATCCCTGATCGTCTCGTTGGTACCGACATCGAGGTAGAGCCGGAGCTTGTCCCCGCAGAGCGGGTTGATGCCCTCCGCGGTGTGGGTCACATGACCGAGTTTGCCGAAGTGTCGCGGGTGGCGCGCGTGATCGAGAATGAGGTCCCGATACAGCTCGCGCACATCGTCGGTCTGGATGCTGCCGGCCATCATGCAAATATTTCCCGCGCCTTCCCGAGTGCGGCGACGAGCCGGTCGATGTCATCGAAATTATTGTAGAGGGCGAGTGACGCTCGCGCCGTGCCGGGCACACCGAAGAACTCCATCACCGGCATGGCGCAGTGATGCCCCGTGCGAATCGCAACGCCCTGGTGATCGAGGATGGTGCCGAGATCGTGCGGGTGGATGTCGCCCAGCAGGAAAGACTGTACCCCGGCCTTGTGCGCCGCCGTACCGATCAGGCGGATGCCTTCCACGGCGGACAGCTGTGCCGTCATGTACTGCGACAGCTCGTGCTCCCAGGCTTCGACATTGTGCATTCCCAGGTCTTCCAGGTACTTCGCGGCGGCGCCGAAGCCGACCACACCACTGATATTCGGTGTCCCCGCCTCGAACTTGTAGGGCAGCTCGTTGAAGGTCGTTCCCGAAAAGCTGACCTCGAGGATCATGTCGCCGCCACCCTTGTACGGGGGCATTGCATCGAGCAGCGCCTCTTTGCCGTAAAGTACGCCCGTACCGGTCGGCCCGAACATCTTGTGCCCGGAGAAGGCATAGAAATCGCAATCGAGGTCCTGTACGTCGACCTGCATGTGCGGGACGCCCTGGGCGCCGTCGACGAGCACCGGTATCTCGCGTGCGTGCGCTTCGGCGGTGATCTCCTTGATCGGGTTTATCGTGCCCAGTGCGTTGGATACGTGCGCAATTGCCAGCAGCTTTACCGTTTCGTCCATCAGCGCGTAGAGTGGCTCGAGCTCGACTTCACCACGGTCGTTGATCGGCGCGACGAGCAACTCCGCTCCGGTCTGCTCGCACACTAGCTGCCAGGGCACGATGTTGGCGTGATGCTCGAGGTGCGTGATGAGTATCTTGTCGCCCGGGCCAAGCGTCGGCCGGCAGAAACTCTGCGCCACGAGATTGATGGATTCCGTGGTGCCGCTGGTAAAGACGACTTCGCTGGTGCTCGTTGCATTGATGAAAGCACGCAGCGTCTCGCGCGCGCCTTCATACGCATCCGTCGCCCTGTGGCTGAGCGTGTGCACACCCCGGTGAACGTTTGCGTGGTCATGACGCTCGTAATATGCGATTGCGTCGATAACAACGGACGGCTGCTGCGCCGAGGCGGCGCTGTCAAGGTATACGAGGCGGTGGCCGCTTACGTCCTGGTCGAGGGCGGGGAAGTCGGCGCGGCACGCCGCGATGACGGACTGTGCTTCGGTGATCCGGCTGGCGTGCGTCATGCGTCGATACCGTCGCCAAGCAGGGACAGCCGCCGTTCGACCATTTCTGTCAGGTGTTCCGCGAGCAGACCGATGGGGGCGTGGCCGACAATGCTCGCGCCGAAAGCGCGCGTCAGTGCGCGCTTGGCCTCCCGCTCGTCGAGTCCCCGCGATCGCAGGTAAAACAATGCCGCATCGTCGAGTTGCCCGACCGTGGTGCCATGACTGCACTTGACCTCGTCGGCATAGATCTCGAGTTCCGGTTTAGCGTCGATTTCCGCGCGGTCGCTGAGCAGCAGGTTGTGGTTGGACTGCTCCGCATCGGTACCATCCGCGCCGGCATGTACGATCGCCTTGCCGTTCCAGACGCAACGACAGCGTCCGCCGAGGATGCCGCGGTATTGCTGTTCGGAGCGCGCAGGCCCGACGCGGTGATCAATGCGTACGTGGTTGTCAATGTGCTGGCCGTCACCCGCGATGTAGAGGCCGCCGACGAGCGCTGTCGCCGCTCGCCCCGCGATGTCGATGTCGAGGTCGTTCCGCACCAGTCGACCGCCGAGATCGAAACCGCTGTAACGGATCGTGCTCGAGTCTTCCAGCCGAACGGCGGTGCGATGTGTTTGCGTATGCTTCGGGTCACGCCCCTGGATGCGTACGTAGTCCGCCGACGCGCCGTCCGCAAGCGACAGTTCAACGACGCTATTGGCGTAATGATCGGCGTTGCCGAGCGATGCGTGATACTCGACGAACTGCGCGTGCGAGCCTGCCTCGAGCTCGATCCGGATGCGTGCCTGGGCGACTCCCGGGTGCGAGTCCGCGCCGTCGGCGATGAGGAGACCGAGGGGGCGCGCGCGGGCCGACCTGGCGGCAACCCGGATATGCAGGCCGTCAGGCAGCAATGCGGCATTGAGATCGGCCAGCGGATGATCGAAGCCCGGTGCATGCGCGAGGTCGCTGAACGTCGCGATAGTGATGCCGTCAATGCCCGTGAGACTGCCAACGTCCGACATTTCGCCATTGCTGATGACGATCCAGTCGATGTCAATCGCAGCCCGGATTTCCGCTATGCGGTGCTGTAAAGCCGCGGCCGACGGGAGAAGGGCGCCGTTCTCCAGCCAACGCTGGCTGATTTCCGCGACGGCGGTGAGGTCGGTGTACTTCCAGTCTTCGAGACGCGGGGTCGGGAAGCCCCGATCGAGGAAGCTTGCCAGGGCGGCTTTGCGGTTGGCCGCCAGCGAATTGTCCGGCAATGCCTGTACTGCCGACGCCAGCGCTTTGTCGGGAAGTGCGAGGGCGGTCATGCGTTTGCGGCCTCCCGCACCCAGTCGTAGCCTTTCTCCTCGAGCTCGAGCGCAAGCGTCTTGTCGCCGGAACGCAGGATCTTGCCGCCGGAAAGCACGTGGACGACGTCGGGCTCCACGTAGTCGAGCAGCCGCTGGTAATGGGTTACGAGCACGATCGCCCGGTCGGGACTGCGCAGGGCGTTCACGCCCTTTGCGACTGCCTTCAGTGCGTCGATGTCCAGGCCCGAGTCCGTCTCGTCGAGGATCGCGAGGTCGGGTTCGAGCATCGCCATCTGCAATATTTCATTGCGCTTTTTCTCGCCGCCCGAGAAGCCTTCGTTGACACCTCGGTTGAGGAACTTCGGATCCATGTCGAGCATCGCCATCTTCTCTTTCGCAAGCTTCAGGAACTCGAACGCGTCGACTTCGTCCTGACCGTTGTGCTTGCGCTTCGCATTCAGCGCGGCCTTCAGCAGGTAGGCGTTGTTTACACCCGGTATCTCGACGGGATACTGGAAGCCGAGAAAAATACCTTCGCGGGCGCGTTCCTCGGGCTCCAGTTGCAGCAGGTCTTTGCCCTTGTAGAAGACGGAGCCGCCGGTGACCACGTAGTCTTCATGTCCGGCGATCACCTGTGCAAGCGTGCTCTTGCCGGAGCCGTTGGGGCCCATGATGGCGTGTACTTCGCCTGCCTCGACCGACAGTGACACGCCGTTGAGAATCGGGGTCTCGCCCGTGCTGGCTTTGAGATCTTTGATTTCAAGCATCGTTTCTTCCTAGCCGACGGCGCCTTCGAGGCTCACATTGAGGAGAGCCTGCGCTTCGACGGCGAATTCCATGGGTAATTCTTTGAATACTTCCTTGCAGAAGCCGTTGACGATCATGTTGACGGCATCCTCCTCGGAGATTCCGCGCTGCCGGCAATAGAAAAGCTGGTTCGCGGATATCTTGGAGGTCGTTGCCTCGTGTTCCACTCGTGCCGACGGGTTCCTGATCTCCATATAGGGGAACGTGTGCGCACCGCAATCCTTGCCGATCAGCAGCGAGTCGCACTGCGTGTGGTTTCGCGCCCCCTGGGCCTGCGGCATCACGCGCACCAGGCCGCGGTACGCGTTCTGCGCACGCCCCGCCGAGATGCCCTTGGAGACGATCGTGCTGCGCGTGTTGCGGCCGATGTGGATCATCTTGGTGCCGGTGTCGGCCTGCTGGTAATTGTTTGCAACCGCAACGGAATAGAACTCACCGACGGAGTTGTCGCCGCGCAGGATGCAGCTCGGGTACTTCCACGTGATCGCCGACCCGGTCTCGACCTGGGTCCAGGAGATCTTCGAGTTCGCGCCGCGGCAGTCGCCCCGTTTGGTGACGAAGTTGTAGATGCCGCCCTTGCCGTGCTCGTCGCCGGGGTACCAGTTCTGCACCGTCGAGTACTTGATCTCTGCGCCTTCCAGGGCGACAAGTTCCACAACCGCGGCGTGCAACTGGTTCTCGTCCCGCATGGGCGCCGTGCAGCCCTCGAGGTAGCTGACGTGGCTGCCTTCGTCGGCAACGATCAGCGTGCGCTCGAACTGGCCGGTGTTCGCGGCATTGATGCGGAAATAAGTGGATAGCTCCATCGGGCAGCGCACACCCTTCGGCACGTAAACGAAAGAGCCGTCGCTGAATACGGCGGAGTTCAGGGCTGCGTAAAAATTGTCTCGCTGCGGCACCACGCTGCCGAGGTACTTTCTGACGAGCTCAGGGTGGTTGTGCACCGCTTCGGAGAACGAGCAGAAGATGACCCCGGCTTCGGACAGCTTCTCCTTGAAGGTCGTTGCCACCGATACGCTGTCGAAAACGGCGTCAACCGCAACGCCGGCGAGGCGCGCGCGCTCATGCAGCGGGATGCCCAGCTTGTCGTACGTCTCCAGCAGCTTGGGGTCGACTTCATCGAGACTCTTGGGCCGGTCCTTGTCGGACTTCGGCGCCGAGAAGTAGGAGATCTCGTTGAAGTCGATGGGCGGGTAGTGCACGTGCGCCCAGCTGGGCTCGCGCAGTTCCAGCCACAGGCGGTAGGCGCGCAACCGCCATTCGAGCATGAACTCGGGTTCGTTCTTGCGCGCCGAGATGGCCCGGACGACGTCTTCGTCAAGACCGGGCGGCAGGCTGTCACTGTCGATATCGGTGATGAAGCCGTGCGCGTAGCGTCGATTGACGAGGCTTTCGAGATTTTCGGTTTCGGTAGCCATAAATTCAGCGCTTTTCCTCAACGTTGATGGGCAGGCCGGCAAAGCGGAATTGCGGCAGCGGACTGCTCGAGCGAATCAGGTCGACGAGACTGACCTCATGCAGCGCATCGCGAATAGCGACATTGATGCGCTGCCAGGCATTACCCACGCCGCAGGCCTCCTCGATATCGCAATGGCTGTCGGAGGCGCTGCACTCGGTAATGGACACCGGTCCCTCGAGAGCGTCGATGATCTCGGCCGCGCTGATGGCGCTCGCAGCGCGCGCAAGCGTGTAGCCGCCATTGGCGCCCCGTGTCGACGTTACGAGGCCGTTACGGGCCAGCGACTTCAGCAATTTGCTCGCCGTGGGCAGCGAAATCCCGGTGCGTGCGGCGATCTCCGCGGCGCTGCAAACGGCATCCGGATTGCGGGCAAGGTGAGCCAGCATCACGGTGCCGTAATCGGTGAGTTTGCTAATCCTCAGCATGGGCGATTCCCGCCGGATTTAAAGAGGACTATTTTAGTCCCATTTTACTCTGCAGGCCAAGTTTTTTGGTATGCTGCGCGCTTTCCCGGCCCCGGCAGTACTGCCGTCTGGACCAGACCACCATGAATGCAGTGTCCGACAACCTGATCGAGATCCACGACCTCGACTATTCGTTCGGGGCGCGCAAGATCTTCAATGGCCTGAACCTTACGATCAAACGGGGTGGGGTCACGGCGATCATGGGCCCGAGCGGAACCGGCAAGACCACGCTGCTGCGCCTGATCACCCGGCAGATCGTGCCGGACCATGGTGTCATCCTCGTCGACGGCGTGGACATCGCCACGCTCAACCAGACCGCACTCTACGAGATGCGCAAGCGCTTCGGCATGCTGTTCCAGAACGGTGCCTTGCTCACCGACCTGTCGGTATTCGAGAACGTGGCGTTCCCGCTGCGCGAGCACACGCGCCTGACCAATCGCCTCATCCGTCACGTTGTGCTGACGAAGCTGCACGCCGTGGGTTTGCGCGGTGCAGCAGACATGATGCCCCAGCAGTTATCGGGCGGCATGGCACGGCGCGTTGCGCTGGCGCGCGCCATGGTCATGGACCCCGACATACTCATCTACGATGAGCCGTTCGTCGGTCTCGACCCGATCTCGATGGGGGTTATCGTTCGGCTGGTCCGCAAGATGAACGACGCGCTCGGCATCACGAGCATCATCGTCAGCCACGATGTGCAGGAGATCTCTACCGTCGCGGACTGCAGCTACCTGATTTCCAAGGGCAAGGTTGCCGCATCGGGCAGTCCCGATGAATTGAACAAGGCGTCGTCCGAACTCGTACGCCAGTTCATGCACGGCATGGCTGACGGCCCGGTCGCGTTCCACTACGACGCTCCCGACTATGCGGAGCAGCTTTTGGGACGGGACGCGGAATAACGGATATGTTGCGGGACCTTTACTACACTCTGTTCGAGTTCGTGCGCACCTTCGGCGCGCTGCAACTGTTCTTCCTGCGGCTGCTGATCCATTCGCCGACCGTGATATGGCGGCGTTTCGGCCTGGTCGTCGGGCAGGTCTATAACGCGGGCGCGCTGTCGCTGGTCATCATCATTATCTGCGGCGTGTTCGTGGGCGCCGTGCTCGGCCTGCAGGGCTTCTCCAACCTGTCCCGCTTCAATGCCGAGGATTCGGTCGGTGCCGTTGCGGCACTGGCGCTGGTGAAAGAGCTCGGGCCGGTAATCACCGCGCTGCTTTTCGCGGGCAGGGCAGGCACTGCGCTGTCGTCCGAAATCGGGCTGATGAAAGCGACGGACCAGCTGTCGGCGATGGAAATGATGGCCGTCAACCCGATCCGGCGCGTGGTCGTGCCGAGGTTCCTCGGCGGCGTTGTGGCGATGCCTCTGCTGGCCGCTATCTTCAGCATGGTGGGCCTGCTCGGCGCCCACCTCGTCTGCGTGTCGCTGCTGGGCGTCGATGTCGGTTCTTTCTGGCAGCAAATGCAGCAATCGGTAGAGGTCGCCGATATCAACGAGGGTATCGTCAAGAGCGTCGTTTTTGGCATTGCAGCCAGTTTGCTGGCTGTTTGGGAAGGATATAATGCGATCCCGACGGCGGAAGGCGTGGGTCGCGCAACGACAAGGACCGTTGTACTCACGGCCATCGTGGTCCTTGTATTCGACTTCATGATCACCGCCGTGGCGATATAGGGAACGATTCATGCAACAGACACGCACAGTTGAACTGGGTACCGGCCTGTTTGCGCTGCTCGGGATGGGCGCGTTGTTCTTCCTGTCGACGCAGACGACGGGCGGCGAGGATTTTTCGGCCGATGACACATTCGAGATCACCGCGCGCTTCGACAACGTAGGCAGCCTCCGCGCGCGCGCCCCGGTTTCCATGTCCGGCGTCACCATCGGCAGGGTAAAGCGCATCGAGTTCGATCCATCCGCGCTGGATGCGGTCGTGACCATGGATATCGACGCGCGTTATGACCAGATCCCGGAAGACTCCGATGCGAGCATCCTTACGGCCGGCCTATTGGGCAGCCAGTACATCGGGCTGCAGGCGGGCGGTTCGGAGTTCTACCTCGAGGACGGCAGCGAGATCCTGCTGACGCAATCGGCGATCGTGCTGGAGAGCCTGATCGGCAAGTTCCTGTTGAGCGGAGGGTCCGATGAAGGTTCAAATTGACTGGCGCCGGCCGGCGCTGTTCATTGCCGCCCTCTGCGTCGCATCTTTTGCGGCTGCGGACCCCGGGCCGCCCGACGCGGTTATCCAGGGTGCGGTTGCGGAGCTCAGCGACAAGCTGAGTGGGCGTAAAGAGGAGCTTGCGGAGAACCGGGACGAACTGTACGCACTGATTAACGATATCCTGCTGCCACGGTTCGATCGCAAGCTGGCCGCGCAGCTGGTACTCGCAAAACACTGGCGCACGGCGAGCGACGAGCAGCGCGAGCGCTTCATCAACGCGTTTTACAATTCGCTGCTTAGGAAGTATGCGGACGGGCTGCTGGAGTTTGACGAGGAGCGCATCGAGGTCCTCGAGTTCCGTGGCGACACCTCGGCGAAGCGTTCGCTGGTCAAGACCAATGTCACGCTCGAGGACGGTACCCAGGTGCCCGTGCATTACGACCTTGTCAACCGGGGTGACCGGTGGCTGATCTTCAACGTCAAGGTCGAGGGCGTGTCCTACGTTAGTAACTTCCGCACGGAAATCGATTCCGAAATTCGCGCTTCAAGTCTGCAGGCTGTGATCGACCGCCTGGAATCCGAGGCCGGTTCCCCGCCCGGATGAGCAAATTCGAGCTGAATGACCTGGGCGAGGGGCGCTTCGAACTGACCGGTGAGATGACGTTCGAGACCGCGGAGCGAATCCTGCTGGCCAGCGAAGCGCCGTTCGAGCAGCATACTCGGATCGAGGTCGATCTCGCCGGCGTTACCAAGGCGGACTCGGCCGGCCTGGCATTGTTGCTCGAGTGGATTACCTGGGCCAACCATACGGTCCGCGAGATACGTTTCGACTCGATGCCGGAGCGGGTCCTGGCAATCGCACGCACCACCGAGGTCGACCAGCTGTTGAAGCGCGGCGAGCGGTGGGCGGGGTTCATCGAGGCGCCGGGCGCCTGACCACCGGTTCATTCTTCTTCGAAAAACTCCTCGAACAAGTCCTCTTCTTCATCCGTGCTCGGCGGGCTGCCGTCGTAGACCTGGAAGCGCCGGTTCTGCAGGTAGCTTTCACGCAGGGTCAGGTACGGGTCCTTCGAGTCCTCCAGCAGGGTCTCGGCGGTCAGCAGGCGCATCCGCAGGTCGATCACCCGCAAGACATAGACCTTGTCGCGTACCGACGAATTGTCGTAGTGGTAGAGCGGGTCCGTTGCAATGTCGATCGGTATCGAGGCAGCATCGAGCAGGGTATTCGGCCCCAGTATCGGGATGAAGAGATAGGGTCCCTCCGGAACGCCCCAGACGGCCAGTGTCTGCCCGAAGTCTTCGTCGTACACCGGCATTCCCCCTGCGGTGGCGATATCGATCAGCCCGCCAATGCCGAGAGTGGTGTTGATGACAAAGCGCCCCAGTTCGCTGAAGCCGGGCCCCGGCTTGCCCTGCAGGAAGTTGTTCACGGCGGAACGGGGTGTGAACAGGTTGCGCGAGAAGTTCGTTACGCCGCGGCGCGCAAATTCCGGCACTACCGCCTTGTAGCCGCGTGCAATCGGCTTCAGTGTCACGCGGTCGACGGCATCGTTAATGGCGTACAGGCTGCGGTTCAGCGGCTCCAGGGGATCGTACTCCGCGCGCACGGGCGCCTCGTCAGGGTCTCCGCCAGGAGTTGTCGCGCAGCCCGCCAGCGACGCTGTGAGAGCGACGAGGACCCACATTGCTGCGCCGTTACCGCTGCCTGGTTTCATGACAGTTTCGGCTCAACCAGCGTTGCGCGCGGATGCGCCGACGGGCTGGCTGCGCTGCAGCTGTTTCAGTTGCTCCTCGCTCATGTACTCGCGGATGAAATCGATGCGGGCCTCGAAGCGAATTCGCTGGATTTCCTGAAGTTCGGGTAGTGCCAGCGCGCGCTGCAGGAAACTGATGCCGCCGACCAGGTTGCCTGTCATCAGGTGGTACTCGGACAGATAGTAGAGCGCCTCGGCGGTATCGCCGGCGTCGTTGGCCGCCCTGGCAATCAGGCGGACTTGCTCGGGTGTTGGCGGCACGTTGTTCATCAGGTCGAGGAGGATCTTGTGCGCCTTGTCGGCCTGCCCGAGCTTCAGCAAGCCTTCACCGTAGTGAATGACTAGTGGCACGTTGCGTGGAAACAGGCCGACGGCACGCTCGAACGTGGCGAGGCCGCGATCGTTCTGCTCGAGAGCCAACTGGGTCTCGCCGGCACCGATGTGGTACGCGATGATCTTCGGATTGCGTTCCAGCAGCTCTTCGAAGATGCGGTTCGCGTCCCGGTCCCGTCCTGCGCGCTGGTAGGCGACGGCGCGACCGTACTTCTCGATGTCGGTCTGTTTCTCGTAGTCGCGGGATTCGAAGTACTTTACGGCGGCTTCGTCGGTGTCGAAGCTCTCGACCTTCATTCGCGCCCGGGCGATGCCGTAATTCACGCTGTCGTTGCCGGGGCGGCGAGGATATTCACGCGCCCGGTTCCGGGCTTCCGCGATGCGCTGCGTCGTAACCGGGTGAGTGCGCAGGAATTCCGGAACTCGCATGTTCAGATCTGACGGAGACTGTCGCGACATGACCTCGAAGAACGACGCCATGCCGTGCGGATCGAACCCCGCGTCGCCCATCGCACGGATTCCGATACGATCAGCCTCGTACTCGTTACTGCGGGTGAAGTTGATTTGCTGCTGCACCGCTGAACCCTGTGCGACCACCATGCCCGCCTGTGCGACGTCGCTATCACCGGATACGACGCCGGCGAGGATCGCGCCCAGCATTATCGCCGTGGACATGATGCTCTGGCGCTGGCTGGCATGGATTGCTCTCGCAATGTGGCGCTGCGTGACGTGGGCGACTTCGTGCGCCAGGACGCCTGCGAGCTCGTCCTCGTTACGCGTGGCGTCGAGCAAGCCGGTATGCACGCCAATGAAGCCGCCCGGCAGGGCGAATGCGTTGATGTTGGGGTCTTCGATTACGAAAAACTTGAAACTCTGGCTGCCGTCATTGGCCTGGGCGGCGATGCGGCTGCCGACTTCGTTGATGTACTCGGTAACCAGCGGGTCTTCGACGACCGCGCCGCTCTGGCGGATTTGCGCCATGATCGCGCGCCCGATCTGCGCCTCTTCCGATTTGGACAGAACCGCGTCGGCCGGGCTGCCCATATCCGGCAATTTGATGTCGTCCGCGCCCGCGCCGCTCGAAACCACGAGCAGCGCCGCCAGCGACGACAAGATGACTTTGTTTAAAATGCGTCCGATCAAGGCAGCAGCCTGCGTTTCAATGTCCCGGTGTATCCGACTGAGTCCTTCAGCAACCGTTCCCAATAATACCTGCCGCGGCGGCAGCGGCGGCGGCAATTTTACCGCGGCCGGGCAGCGATATGTCGGTAATCTACTGTTTTTGAAGGGCTTACTGGCCAAGCTCCTTGATGGCCGCCAGTACCTCTTCGGCGTGCCCCTTGACCTTGACCTTACGCCATTCCCGGCGCAGCTTGCCGTCGGCGTCGATGAGGAAGGTGCTGCGCTCGATGCCCAGGAATTTGCGGCCGTACATGTTCTTTTCCCGAATGACGTCGAATTTCTCGCACAACTTGCCGTCGGGGTCCGACACCAGGTCGAACGGGAACTTCTGCTTCGCCTTGAACTTCTCGTGCGATGCCATGCTGTCCTTCGAGACCCCCAGGATCACGGTGTCCCGGCGCTTGAACCGGGCGTGCAGGTCGCGGAAATCCTGGCCTTCCAGCGTACAACCGGGGGTGCTGTCCTTCGGATAGAAGTAGATCACGACATTCTTGCCGCGCAGGTCCTTCAATCGAATCTTCTTTTCGCCGGTTGACTCGGCCGTGAAATCCGCGACAACTCGGTTGATGGCAGGTCCGCTCACTGGTCTCTCCTTCGAATCAGTCATCAGCCTTTGACCGGCTCGAGTATCGCGTCGAGATTGAGCCGGTCACTCAACTCCAGGAACTCCTCGCGCAACTGGGCGATGTGAATGGATGACGGCACGTTTACTGTCATCTGTACGGCGAACATGGGCGCACCGGTATGGGCGGCAGGATAGCTGCGCGTCGCGACATCGGCGATCTCGATGTCGTGAGACGCGAAGAAGTTCGCCAGGCTGTAAACGATGCCTTCCTGATCGAGGCTGACGACGTCGACCGCGTAGGGCATTCGGTCCTGCTTGACCTCGCGTTCGGCGGTCTTGCGGATCGTGAAGGTCAGGTCGCCATCGTCGAGCTTCTCCAGGCCCTTTTCGAGGCGATTCAGCGTATGCCAGTTGCCCGAGACCAGCATCAGCATCGCAAACTCGGTACCGAGGGTGGTCATACGGCTTTCCTCGATATTGCCGCCGCAATTCAGGATGACCTCGGTGATGTCCTGAACCATGCCGGTCCGGTCGGATCCAATAGCTGATAAAACAATAAGTTGTGTCATTTTTTTAGATTTTGTCGCAAATAGTTTTCGTTCAGGAAGCGCCGTATTTGCTGCAAGTTCCTGCAGCGGCAGCGGTAATCTCCGGGTTTCTTGCCAGCACCGACCGTGAACAGTAACATCGCCGCCTCATTTTACGCGAGGACAAACCGTGCTGAAGGGCAGTCTGGTCGCCCTGGTGACGCCGTTCGACGACCATAATCGGGTCGATTACGCGGCTCTCAAGAGGCTGATCGATTTTCACGTTGCTGAAGGCAGTGACGGGCTGGTGATCGCGGGCACGACCGGCGAGTCTGCCACGTTGGTCCGGGACGAGCACGTCGAACTCGTAAACCGTGCCGTGGAACTCGCCGACGGCCGTCTGCCAGTCATAGCCGGCACCGGCTCGAATTCGACCGCGCAAACGGTGGATCTTTCCGTGGCGGTGCGCAACTCCGGCATTTTCGGTTACCTGGTGGTGGTGCCTTACTACAACAAGCCGGTGCAGGAGGGCATGTACCGGCATTTCTCTGCGGTCGCGGATGCTGTCGACAAGCCGGTCATGCTGTACAACGTACCCGGCCGCACCGCATCGGACCTGCTCCCGGAGACCGTCGCGCGCCTGGCGCAGCACGACAATATCTGGGCGATCAAGGAAGCAACCGGTTCCATCGACCGTCTGCGCGACATCCAGGCCGTGGTGCCGGCGGAATTCGGCCTGTTCAGTGGCGATGATTTCACGGTATTGCCGTTCATCGAGCAGGGTGGGCACGGCGTCGTTACCGTGAGTGGCAACGTGGCGCCCGCGAAGATGGCGGAATTGTGCCGCCTGGCGAGCGCCGGCGAGCACGAAGCGGCGAAGGCCATCGACGATCGCCTGCAGCCATTGAACACAGCCCTGTTTCTGGAGTCGAACCCGATTCCCGTCAAGTGGGCTGTGAGTCAAATGGGAATGATTTCCGGGCATATTCGCCTGCCGCTGACCCCGTTCAGCACGCAGTATCACGAGCAGATGCGAGCCGCGATGTCGGGCGCTGGCGTGGAGATACCCGCCTGATGCAAATGGGTATAGCCAGAGGATTGTTACTGACCGTTTCGTTGGGTTTACTTGCCGGCCTGGCCGCCTGTAGCGGCGAGAAAGATCTGACGTGCGACGAGCCGCGTCGTTACCAGGAAGCCGTGCAGAACGAGCGGGTCAGGGCGCCAGAAGACCTGGACGCGCCACAGCCTTACCTGGAAATGCCCGTACCGGAGGCAAATCCAAGGCCCGAACGGCCGAAGGGTTCGCCGTGCCTGGATCTGCCGCCGCGCGTATCGCCGACGGAGTAAAGAATTCGGAGAGGTGGCTGAGTGGTTTAAGGTGCTCGCCTGGAAAGCGAGTGTACGGTGATACCGTACCGGGGGTTCGAATCCCCCCCTCTCCGCCAGAA
>Ga0209536_100000950_pt1 | contig 47702 bp, 46 predicted proteins | sample DeeMarSeWOR28_12_FD_187461 | JGI IMG/M metagenome (GOLD analysis project Ga0209536, IMG submission 187461) | Marine sediment microbial communities from White Oak River estuary, North Carolina - WOR-2-8_12 (SPAdes) (version 2) | ecosystem: Environmental > Aquatic > Marine > Intertidal zone >...
CCGCCGGTCCGGCACCGATGACTAGCAACTGGTAATCCGGGTCGGTCATACGGCGTCCTCCCCGTTGCCCAGTTGCCGTCGCAGCCGCATGCCGGCCTCGACCTGGCGCTGGCAGGCGCGTTGACTGACGCCATCGATTTCGACGATGCACTCGAAGCAGGCGCCCATCATGCAAAACGGCGCGCGCGCGGCGCCCGTAACCGGGCTGTGCCGGGTTGGAATCCGCCCGAGGTAAAGCAGGGCCGCCGCAACCGACACGCCGGCCGGCACGCTGACCTCGACATCGTCTAGCTCGACCACTACCTGTTCGGGCGCATCTGCGAGCAGCCTAAACATCGAAACGATGCGCGCTAAACGCGGCCAGCAGTGGATCCCCTGCCGACCCAGCGCATATCCAGCGCGCAATATCGCGCGCGTGCAATGCGGCGAGGGTTACGCCGCTATGGCAGGACACGGCATAGGCACCCGGATGCTCGTCCGAGCGATGGTAAATCGGCACGCCGTCCGGGGTCATGATGCGCAGCGCGCCCCAGGCGCGGTTGAGCCGCACCTGCGCGAGGTGCGGGAATATGCGTACCGCGCGACGCGCGAGGCGGGTGATGACGTCGAGAGTAGTGGAGTCGTCGAGGCCCACGTCCTCGTGCGAATCGCCGATTTGCAGGGTTCCCTCGGCGGTTTGCCGCACCTGCAGCGTGGCGGCCGACAGGAAGCGCGGCACGCGGTCGGTAATCAGCAATTGTCCACGCAGGGGGTGAAGCGGGATCGACATGCCGAGATCGCGACACAGCGCCTGGTTGGACAGGCCCGCGCAATACACCACGCGCGCGCAGTGAAAGCTGCGCCGCTGCGTGTCGATAACGAACCCGTCACCATCGCGGCGACTGGCGTGGACCCGGTGATCCGGATGGTAGTCGACGCCGAGGCCGGCCATGCGCCGATGCAGCGCGCGCAGCAGGTAGAGCGGGTTGACGTGGCCGTCCTCGGGCGAATAACTGGCCCCAAGCACATCGGCGGAAACCTCCGGTATGTGCCGGCGCAGCTCGATGGAATCGAGCATCTGGTAGTCGAACTCACCTCCGCTGTGCTCGGCAACCAGGCGCATTTCGCGCTCGCGCGCATCCCAGTCCTCCGCACTCAGGCAAAAATCGTAACCGCCGGTTTGCTGCAGCGCGACGTCGACACCGGTGGCATCCTGCAACTCGTCGGCAAAGTCACGCCACTGTTGCGCCGCGCGGCGAGTCAGGCTTGCGTAGGCCGGGAAATCGGCGCCCTTGCCCTGCACCCAGACCAGTCCGAAATTACCGCGTGACGCGCGCAAATCGCGATCGCCGCCATCCAGCACCGCAACCCTGGCCCCACTTCCCGCGATACCGCAGGCGATTGCCGCGCCGACCAGCCCGCCGCCGACGATGATGGTGTCGTAGTTAGAATTCGATTTTATCGACATCACGGAGACCGCGATCTAAATGCGAAAATTAGCGAGGCCTTTCTTCGGCTTGATTTCGACTGTGTCGCGAGGATACAGGTGTTGCAGCCAGTGCTTCTCCCACAGGCGGAACCCGCGCGAGACGAGTAACACGATAACCAGGTACAGCACGGCCGCGGTGATAAAACCCTCGTAGGCCAGGTAGTAACGGCCGTTCAGCCAGCGCCCGACACCGAGCAGGTCCTGGATGGTGATGGTGCTGGCCACCACCGAACCGTGCAGCATGAAGATGACTTCGTTGGAATAGGCCGGCAGCGCGCGGCGAAACGCGCTCGGCAAAACGATCCGACGCAGGCGCATCCATTTACCCAGGCCACAGGCCTTGGCGGCCTCGACTTCTCCCTTGCTGGTGGTCTCGATGGAGCCGCGCAGCAGCTCGGTGGTATAGGCCGCGGTGTTCAGCGAGAAGGCGATCAACGCACACCACCAGGCCTGCGACAGGATCGGATCCCAAAGCGCGGTCTGGCGAATCCACTCGAACTGGCCGAGGCCGTAATAAATCAAATAGGTTTGCACCAGCAGCGGCGTGCCGCGAAACAGGTAGGTAAAGGCCCACACCGGCGCATTCAGAAACGGGTTGTTGCCGGCGCGAATGATTGCCAGCGGGATCGACAGCAGCCCGCCGACGACCAGCGATATCGCCGTCAATTGCAGCGTGACCAGCGCGCCCCACAGAAAACGGTCGAAATTTTGCGCGATCAGCACCAGGTCGAGCGGCGACCAGGCGTGGATGAAAGCCGCGATCGAATCACCCATGATCGGTCCTCACGATGCCCTTGCTGTACTTGCGATCGAGCCAGCGCAGGCCAACGTCCGAAATCGCCGTCAGCACCAGGTAAATCATCAGCACCGCGAACATGAAGGTAAACAGCTGGCGCGTGGAACGCCCGGCGACGAAGCCGTTGTAGACCACGTCCTGCAGGCCGATCACCGATACCAGCGCGGTTGACTTGATCTGCACCAGCCAGTTGTTGGAAAACCCGGGCAGGGCGTAGCGCACCATTTGCGGCCAGATGATGCGCCGGAAAATAGTAAATCGATTCATGCCGCAGGCGATACCGGCCTCGATCTGGCCCCTGGGAATGGCGAGGATGGCGCCGCGAAAGGTTTCCGTCATGTAACCGCCGAAGACGATGCCGATGGTGCCGGCGCCGGCCGCGAACTGGCTGATCTCGACGTAGTCCCACATCCCGGTCATGGCGCCGAACGAATTGACCAGTTGCTGACCACCGTAGAACACCAGCAGGATCAACACCAGGTCGGGCACACCGCGCACGATGGTGGTGTAAGCGGCTGCCGTTTTTTGCGCGACGAAATTCTTCGACAGCTTGGCCCAGGCGCCGAGCAGGCCGAACATGACCGCGATGACCAGCGAAATCAACGCCAGCCGAATCGTCACCCAGGTGCCCGACAGCAGCTGCGCCTGGTACTCCAGGATCAAATCCACGTCAGAGCCCGCCGTGCAGGGGTATCACCCGGCCCGTGTCGATCACGGGCCGGGTAATCGACGACTCTGGTTTAGCCGCCAAAAATGTCATACTCGAAGTACTTGGCGTTGATCTTCTGGTAAGTGCCGTTGGCGCGAATCGCCTTGATCGCACGATTCAGCTCATCGCGCAGCTCGGTATCTGCCTTGCGCACCGCCATACCCGCACCCGGACCGTGGCATGCCTCGTCGTGCTGATCGCCGCCGGTGAATTCGAAGTCCTTGCCGGCATCGGTCTTCAGAAAACCGTCATCCGCGGCGATGGAGTCCGAGAACTGGGCGTCGATACGGCCGATCGCCAGATCCTGGAAAACTTCTTCCTGGGTACCGTACAGCACCAGCTCGGCCTCGGGATACATCTTCTCCATGAAACACTGATGGGTAGTGCCACGCTGCAAACCGATGCGCTTGCCCTTAAGCCCCGCCTTGCTGATCTCGAGCCCGGAACCCTTTTTGGCGACGAATTTGGCCGGCGTGTTGTAGTACTTGCTGGTGAAGTCGACGCGCTTCTTGCGCTCCTCGGTGATCGACATCGAAGCGATGATGACGTCGAACTTTCTCGCCAGCAACGCCGGAATCATGCCGTCCCAGTCCTGCTCGACGAGCACGCACTTGCGTCCCAGTTCGTTACAGACGGCCTCGGCAATTTCAATGTCGAAACCCTTCAGGGTGCCATCGGCCTCCTTCCAGGAAAACGGGGGATAGGCTCCCTCGACCCCGACGCGCAGATCGGCAGCCAGCGCGCTGTTGCCGACAAGTCCCAACATCAGCGCGATGGCGGCGCAGGTTGTCTTCAGTTTTGTGAACTTCATTTTTTATTTCCTCATCTTTGGTTGTGTTTGCTTGAGATATTTCCAAATTGCCCCCGCCGCTAAACAGGGAGCGTTCACTGCATCGTCCTCGACAGAAACTGGCGAAAACGATCCGAATTCGGATTCTTGAACATCTGTTGCGGTTGACCCTGCTCTTCGATCTTGCCCTTGTGCAGAAAAACCACGCTGGACGACACGTCGCGGGCAAAGCTCATTTCATGGGTCACCACCAGCATGGTACGCCCCTCCTCGGCGAGGTCGCGCATGACCTTGAGCACCTCGCCCACCAGTTCCGGGTCGAGCGCGGAAGTCGGCTCATCGAACAGCATCACCGCGGGATTCATCGCCAGCCCGCGCGCGATGGCAACCCGCTGCTGCTGTCCACCCGACAGCTGTGCCGGGTAGTAATCCTTGCGATCGTAAATGCCGACCTTGTGCAGCAGCGCCTCGGCTTCCTCGATGGCCTGCGCCTTGGGTACCTTGAGCACGTGCACGGGCGCCTCGATGACGTTTTCGATCACCGTCATGTGCGACCACAGGTTAAAACTCTGAAACACCATGCCGAGCCGCGCGCGCAGGCGTTCCACCTGGTGAATATCCACGGGCACGTTGCCGTTGTTGCCGGGTTTCATCAGGATCTTTTCGCCAGCGACATAGACATCGCCCGAAGTCGGAATTTCGAGCAGATTGATGCAGCGCAGAAAGGTGCTCTTGCCGGAACCGGAAGCGCCGAGTATGGAGATGACGTCGCCCTTGTGGGCGCTCAGAGAAACCCCACGGATGACCTCGACGGTGCCGAAGCTTTTGTGCAGATCGACAACTTCCAGCGCAGCCTGTTCGCCGCCAGATTCGCTCATTCGGTTACCCTCGTCGCAGATCGCCTTGCGCGATACTTTCTAGTTATTGGCGCATGGTAACACTATTTTATCGCGTTAAGCACTACTGGAATTGCAGCTCCCGGCACGCCAGCGCGCGGCTAGCCTGCATATTGCACCAGTATCGCGAGTGGTGACGAATGACAGATGCGGCTGAACGCCGGGCTGGACTGAAACCCATAGCAGAGCTATGGGTTGAAGGAAGCCCAGGTTCAGGCGTATCTGGACAAGTCAGCATCGGGATAGGGCTCGGGCCGGTAACAAAGTGTCGTTTTACTTTGACGGGAAAACACATCGAGTCACTCCTACGTTTCAATTAGTGAGGTCAAGGCGCGAGACCGACTGGTGCAATATGCAGGCTAGGCACGCAGTTGCGCCAGCAGGCGGTCGATCAGCTGCTGCGCCTGCTGTCGGTAACTGCCCCCGAACAGGTTGGCGTGATTCAGCAGGTGATACAGGTTGTAGAGATCGCGGCGCTCGGCGTAACCGTCGGCGATCGCAAAATGCTCGCGGTAAACCGCGAAGAAGCGCTCGCCCGGACCGCCGAACAATTCCATCATGGCGAGGTCGGCCTGGTGATCGCCATAGTAACAGGCCGGGTCGAAGATCACCGGGTTGCCATCTGTGTCGGCGGCCTGGTTGCCGCTCCACAGATCACCGTGCAGCAGGGAGGGCCGCGGTCGATAGCCGGAAAAGAAATGCGCCAGGTTTTCGCCGAGGCGATAGCCGCTGTCGATAAGCCGTGAATCCAGCCCATTCGCACGCGCCAGCCTGAGCTGCGTGCCGAGGCGATGCTCGCGCCAGAATTCGATCCAGTCGTCGCCGGGCGGATTGGGTTGCGGGGTGCTGCCAATCGTATTGTCGCATTCGAAACCGAAATGCGCGCCAAAACAACCATGCATCGCGGCCAGCACCCGCGCCTGACGCTCACGATCGAGCGGCCCATCGAGATCGAGGTATTCCATCACGATGTAGGCGTTTTGCCCATCGCTGCCGGTCAGGTAAACCTCGGGAACCCGTATGGTGTTGCTCTGGCGGATGACTTCGAGACCGCGACGCTCGGCGACGAACATGGCTTCGCGATCGGCGTGGTTCAGCTTGACGAAGAATTGCCGCGAGTCGGATTCGAGACGAAAAGCGCGGTTGATGCTGCCGCCTGCCAGCGGCGTCGCGCGCGCGGCCCACGGCGGAGCCTGCGTTGGCTCAGCAAGCGCCGCTGCCAGCGAGTTCCAGTCGATCACAGCAGACGGTACTCGCCCGGGGCCAGGCCGTAGAGCGACCAGTCACCGATAGCGATGCGCACCAGGCGCAGCGTCGGATGACCCACGGCCGCGGTCATGCGCCGCACCTGGCGATTGCGGCCTTCGCTTATATCCAGCCGCAGCCATTGCGTGGGAATGTTTTTGCGCTCGCGGATCGGCGGCGTGCGCGGCCACAACCAGCCAGGCTCATCGACCAGAGCGACACGGGCGGGGCGGGTGCGTCCATCCCTGAGCTCCACGCCCGCCGACAACTGGCGCAGGGCCTCCCGGTCAGGCAAACCCTCGACCTGGGCAAGATAGGTTTTTATGCGGCGATAGCGCGGATTGGCGATGCGCGCCTGCAAAGCGCCGTCATCGGTTAGCAGCATCAGGCCCTCGCTGTCGTAATCGAGCCGCCCCGCGGGGTAGACGCCCGCCACGTCGATGTAGTCGGCCAGCGTGCGCTTGTCACCTGACGGCGAAAACTGGCTCAGCACCTGGAAGGGTTTGTTGAACAGCAGGCTAACGCTCATCGCATCGGCTCAACGGTCCGTCGAGGTAAGAACGCCAGCGCTTGCAGCGCGCGGCTTCGAAGGCGTGCTGCTGCATCATTTGCTCGATTTCTCCGGCCTGTGCGGGCCGGCGCCCGATGTCGACTCGCCGCATTTCCTCTATGTCGCAATTGATGCGCGTCAGTTGCAGGCCGATATCGAGCAGCGCCCGGTGTTCGATCAATGAACGCTGCACCGCGGCGGCGTAACGAAACTTCATTTTATCCACGTCCTGCAAATGCAACAGCAGGTTGTCCAGCGTGTCGTATTTTTTCAGCAGGCGCGCGGCGGTCTTGCGCCCGATTTGCGGTATCCCGGGAATGTTGTCGACCTTGTCCCCGGTCAGCGCCAGCTGCTCGGCAATCTGCTCGGGGCGGACGCCGAACTTACGACAGATCGCGCGATAATCGAGCCGCTGGTCGTCGAGGTAGGACCACCACAAATCCTGTTCGCCGATCAATTGCGCGAGATCCTTGTCGGCGGTCAGTATCGCCACCGGCAACTGCGCCGATGCGTGGTAACGCCGCAGCGAACCGATCAGGTCATCGGCTTCCCACTGCGCACTGCTGACACAGGATATTCCGAGGTATTCGAGCCACTGCCGACACCAGGCGAACTGACGCTTCAATTCGGGCGGAGCGGGGCTGCGATTGGCCTTGTATTCGCTGTAAATCGACTTGCGCGAGGAACTCGACAGGCTTTCATCGAAGGCAAAGACCATGCGCCGCGGCGCCTGTTCGGTGAGCAGGCGATAGACGAAGTCACTGAAACCGACAAAGGCCTGGTTGGGTTGTTGCGCGCGATTGACCCGCTCGCGGTCGGGTCCGTACCAGGCACGGAAAACGAAGATACTGGAGTCGACCAGGAACAGATGCATTACACTCGCTGTCAGACGCTTATCGGCTGCATATTTTACTACGGCCTTTGCTATAATCCTGCCTCCATTTCCCAACTTTATATATAGATGCGACGCTATCTGCTCCTGTTTTTGTGTTTGCTGCTTCCCGGCGCCATGCTCGGAGCGCATGCGAGCCCTCAGCTGCAGTCGCTGATCGAGCAGAGTCAGTTCGCCGCGGCGGCGCGCAGCGGCGAGGAATTGCTGCTGCAAAACCCGCAAGATACGCAGACCCGCTTTCTCACCGCCTATGCCTACCAGATGAGCGGCAAGCCCGACCAGGCCATCCTGCTCTACGAAGCCGTGATTCGCGATAACCCGACGCTACCCGAGCCACGCAACAACCTGGCGATGATCTACCTGGCGAGGGGCGACTACGACCGCGCTAGCCGGCTGCTGGTCGAGGCGATCAATACTCACAGCAGTTACGCCACCGCCTACGCCAACCTGAGCCTGGTGTACAGGGGAATCGCCAGCGAAGCCTATCGGCGCGCGCTGAGCGAGTCGAGTGAACCGTCAAATTACAACCACGAGATAAAATTGACCGCCATCACCTCGCTCGAACCGGTCGCTGCGGGTCAACTGCCAACTCAGCCTGTTGCGATTCAGGCCAAACCGGCTACCGCGCCAGCCGTCGCGCAACCATCCGCCGGGGAACCTGCCGGCAGCGAGCCAACCCTGGTGAATACCGCCAACCTGAACACGCTGCTGATCGAGAGCGTACAGAACTGGGCCGAGGCCTGGAGCGGCAAGCAGTTCGACGTCTACACGGCTGCCTATTTGCCGGACTATCGTGACAAGTTCGACACCCACGAAAAGTGGCTGCAACACCGTCGCGGACGCATCATGCGGCCCGGCGAGATCAAGGTCGTGGTGAGCGATTTCACCGTCAAACAACGCGGCGACAAGCGCGCTTCGGTCGATTTCGTGCAGGCTTTCAGTTCGCCCGGCTACAGCGACCGCGTGGTCAAGCGGTTGTATTTCGACCGCGTCGGCCGGCAATGGAAAATCGCCGCAGAGAAGGTAATATCGGTACTGTGAAACGCCTGTTGACCATCTTGTTGCTGTTACTGCCGACGGCTTTGCCGGGCGCCGAGCCGCCCGGCAACCAGTACGAGCAAAGCCTGCTGGAAACGATCAGGGAAATACAGGGCCTGGATCACGAGCAGGCGTTGAACAGCACCCGCGATCTGATCCGCCAGTATCCGCACAGCCGCCTCGGGCACATGCTGTACGCGGACCTGCTGCTGGCCAGGGCCGAACCGTTGACCGGGATCGGTTCCGGGATCGAGACGGATCGCGCCGTCGAGGATTTCCGCTACGAAATCCAGCAACGCTGGCAACACGGCGGCAACCAGACGCACCAGGATCTTTATCCCGATAACATCCTGTTTGTGGCCGAAAACCAGCCCTGGGTCATCCTCGTCGATCAACACAGCTCGCGCATTTACGTGTATCGCAACCAGGGTGGCGACCTGCAGCTCGAGACCGACTATTTCACGACGATTGGCCTGAACGGTTACGGCAAACAGAAACGCGGCGACCAGAAAACACCCATCGGCATCTATCACGTCACGCGCTACATCGACGACCAGGAATTGCCCGACCTGTATGGTGCGGGCGCGTATCCGATCAACTATCCCAATGCCTGGGACAAACGCAAACAGCGCACCGGTGACGGTATCTGGATACACGGTACGCCGTCCTACACCTACAACCGTTCGCCCTGGGCAAGCAACGGCTGCATCGTCGTCAGCAATCCTGACTTTCAGCACATCGGCAATTACATCGATCCGCAAAACTCTACTCCGGTCATCGTCGCCGAACGGGTCAACTGGATCAGCCGCGAGCAATGGCTGGAGCAGCGGCAGCAGGTCATGCAATTGCTGTCGAGCTGGATCTTCGACTGGGAAAGCCTCGATCACGAGCGTTACAGCAGTCACTATTCGCGCACCGAACTGGACGCCTTCGGTCGCGACTTCAAGGCATGGGACGGACACAAGCGCTGGGTCAATCGCGACAAGTCCTGGGTCCAGGTCCAGTACGACAAGCTCAACGTTTTCAATTATCCCGGCGAAAAAGACCTGCTATTAATGCAATTCGAGCAAACCTATCGCAGCAACGACCTGAACGTGGATGCCCACAAAGAGCTTTACTGGCGCAAATACAGCGATCGCTGGCAGATCGTTCAGGAAAATATACGCAGCTTTCCGATTCCCGACACCACGATCGTCGAAAACTAAAACAGGCTTTTAATAATGACTGCCGAGCAGGAGTATGCGACGCACATCGTTCACCTGCTCGAGGGTTCTGGCCACTGCGAGGCGCGGCACATGTTTGGCAGTCACGGTATGTTCCAGCAGGGATCGATGTTCGGCATGGTCGCCGACGGCTGCGGCGCGTTCGGCTACTTCAGGAGAGGACGCGAACACCAGCTTTCTTGTTACCGGGTTGCAGATAAGCTCTTCGAAGACAGCGACGCCTGCCGGCGCCGGGCGCGCATCGTCTTCGATGCCGCCCTGTGCAATCCGGGCAAACGCAAGCGGCGTAAGTCATGACCGAGTGGCTGATCTTCGGCTTGCTGGCCGCGGCAATGGTTTATGCCATCGTCATCTACAACCGGCTGGTGCGCGACCGCCAGCGCACACGCGCCGGGTGGAGCGATATCGGCGTGCAGCTCAAACGCCGCCACGATCTGATCCCCAAGCTGGTGGACGCGGTGGAGCAGTACGCAGCCTACGAACAATCGACGCTGGAACGCGTCAGCGAACTGCGTTCACAGGCCGCCACGCTGCGCAGCGCCGCGCAACAGGGTCTGCTGGAAGGCGATATCAGCCGCCGTCTCGGATCGATTTTCGCGCTGCAGGAGGCCTACCCGGAGCTCAAGGCGAACCGGAGCTTCCTGCAATTGCAAAGCGACATCAGCGCGGTCGAAGCAGACATACAGTTCGCGCGCCGTTACTACAACGGCGCGGTGCGCAACCTGAACACGCGCATCGAAAGCTTTCCCGACCTGCTGCTGGCGCGCATCTTCGCTTTCCAACCGGCCGAATACTTCGAGTTCGAGGAGTCTGGCGCGAAATGAAGCCGCGTCGAGATCGTCTCGCCGCGGCGACCGCCATCGCCCGCGATGCTGCAGCCGACTGTGAAACTGCTATAAATGCCATGAAGTATTCGCGCCCCGGAATTCGACCGCGCATGACACTGAACAAATTGATTGGCATTCTTGCGCTGCTGCTATTGCCAGCGGCGGCACCCGCGGCCGAGTATATCGATTCGTTTTACAGCGACATCCAGGTGCAGCGCAACGGCGACCTGCTGGTGACCGAAACCATCCGCGTGCACGCCGAGGGCAAGCGGATCAAACGCGGCATTTATCGCGATTTCCCGACCCGCTACCGGGATCAGCGCGGGCGCCAGCTAAACGTCGGCTTCGAGTTGATATCGGTCAAGCGCGACAATCGCGCCGAGCCCCACCACAGCGAAAACCGCTCGAACGGAATTCGCGTGTACCTCGGCGCCAGCAGCGTCTTTCTCGAACCAGGTTTCTACCAGTACCAAATCTCCTACCGCACCACCCGCCAGCTCGGGTTCTTCGACGACTTCGACGAACTCTACTGGAACGTCACCGGCAACGGCTGGGATTTCGAGATTCGCCACGCATCGGCGCTGGTGACGTTGCCCGGTCTCGCAGAAAACTTGTCGCTGACGGGCTTTACCGGGCCACAGGGAGCGACCGAGCAGAACCTGGACTTCCGCCGTATGGATGCCAACCAGGCCTATTTCGAGACCACCCGGCCGCTGCCGCGCCATGCGGGGTTGACCATCGTCGCCGGCTTCCCCAAGGGGATCGTCACCGAACCCAGCGCCGCGCAACGACGCGCCTGGTTCATCGCGGACAACAAGGCGGCGATCATCGTCGTCGCCGGGATCCTGGGCCTGCTGATCTACTACCTGTTGCTGTGGCGCTGGGTCGGCAGGGATCCACAGGCAGGCGTCATCATTCCCCGCTACCGCGCACCCGCAGGCTATTCGCCCGCCTCGATGCGCTTCATCGAACGCATGGGCTATGACAAAACCTGCTTTTCCACCGCGATCATCAACCTCGCGGTCAAGGGCGCCATCGAAATCAGCGGCGATAACCATGGTTTCAAGCTGGAAAAAACCGGCCCCGCGCGCGCGCCGCTCGCCGCCGGCGAAAAAGAAGTGCTGGCCGGGTTGTTCGGCGATGGCAGAAACAGTATCAACATTACGAGAACCAATCACAGCATCCTGTCTGCGGCCATCGACAAGCACAAAAAATCGCTCGAGCGGGACTACGAGAAGCAGTATTTCAAGACCAACAGCTGGCTGGTGATTCCCGCGGTGCTGGCGAGCCTGGCGATACTCGCGCTCGCCATCGCCAACCTGCAGTCGGAAGAAGTGATCTTCAAGGCGATTTTTCTCGGCATGTTCACGCTAATACCGCTGTCGATCATCTACACGACACTCAAGCGCATCATCAGCATGGGCAAAAACGGTTTCGTTCGTTACGGCATTTTCCTGGTGCCAATGTTTATCTTTTTCGGCTTCTTTTTTTCTTTTGGCTTTCCGATCATGGAATTCGCCGAGGATGTACCGCTGTTACTGGTCATCGGCCTGGTGTCGATGCTTGCCATGCATTACTTTTTTTACCAGTGGCTGAAGGCGCCGACGCTGGCCGGCAGGCGTCTGCTCGACGAGGTCGACGGCTTCAAACATTACCTGCAGGTCGCCGAGGAAGATGAACTCGCGCTGCAGGGAGCGCCACGCTTCACTACCGATATCTACGAAACCTGGCTGCCCTACGCGATCGCGCTGGACCTGGAAAACGAATGGACCGCAAAGCTGGATCGCGCGGTGGCGGCGGGCACCGTCGAACGCAGCTATTCGCGCCCCGGCTGGTACCGGGTCGGCGGTCACTCCGGTGGGCACTTTTCGCAAACGCTGGCGAGTTCGTTCAACTCGGCAATCGCGTCCTCGTCGGTCGCGCCCGGTTCGTCATCCGGATCCTCGGGCGGATCGTCTGGCGGCGGTGGCGGTGGTGGCGGCGGTGGCGGCTGGTAGCGCCCGCTGCCTGCGTCAGCCCGACGAAAATGTTGATCTTGTTAACGGTGACCCGGGCTTAATATCCTCGCCGGTGGATGACATGGAAAGGCATGTCACTTGATGGCGCTGAGGACGACGAATTTCCTGTTGGCGTCGACCGTGGCGCAGTTACCGAACAGCTTCTTCAGCTTGGCGTGATAGCCGAGGTGACGATTGCCGACGATGCGCAACTCACCGCCTTCGACCAGCACGCGGCGCGCTTCCATGAACATCTGCCAGGCGACCGCATCACCGATGCTGTGCTGCTGGTGGAAGGGTGGATTGATCAACACCAGGTCACGGCTATTCGCCTCCACGCCCTGCAGGCAGTCGCCCACACGGAATTCGGCCTCGCGCGCGCCAGCGAAGGCGGCGCGGAAATTTTCCTCGGCGCTGGCAATAGCCATGTAGGATTCGTCGCAAAATAACAGGGTCGCGGACGGGTTCATGGCGGCGGCGATCAGGCCGAGCACGCCGTTGCCGCAACCGAGGTCGACGATACGTCGATACTGCTCACCCGCCGGCATCTGCTCCAGCAACAGGCGGCTGCCGGGATCGAGCCGATCGCGGCTGAAAACGCTGGCGTGGCTGACGATGCGGTAGCTGCGATCGACCAGCAGTTCGAAACTGGACGGGTAGGGACTCTGGCCCTGGTTTAACGATTGATCACGCTCGACCAGCACCAGCCGGCTCTTCTTGACCGCACGCGTGGTCGTGGCGGGCCCGATGATGGTTTCGAATAATTCTAGTGTCGAGCTGTGGATATGACGCGCCATGCCGGCCGCGACGATGCGCGTATCGCGATGCAGCAGAGCGCGCAACGCATACAGTTGATGTTCGAGCAAGGCCTGTGATTTCGGAATCTTGATCAACACGCAGTCGATCGGCATCGAGGGTAGATCGATGGATGAATTGGTCGTGATTCGCTGCGTCTCGCAGCCGTTGGCTAACAGGTTGTTGCGCAGCGCCTGCTGCGCCAGCCAGGAATCGCTCCAGGCGAAAATGTTATGGCTGGCGAGCGCGACGGCAAGTGCGCCAAAGGCGTCGTTGAGGATCAGCACCTGTTCCGGACCCGCCAACAAGCGGCTATCGTGAAGGTGATTCAACAGCATTTCGTCGGCCGCGTCCCAGGCCTGCAGATGCGGGTTTGGCGGCAGACGTTGCAGGTCGAATTCACCCTGCGGCACCAGCATTGACCGGGTTGCGCTATTCACCAGGGTTTGACGAACGGGAGCGCGAGCATGCCGGGCAGGCGATCGACCTGCTGCGCGTCACGAAAGCCGGGGATGCCGATAGTCATGCCGGCGTGTCCTTTCTCGGGTTGATCGATATAGGTCTTGAACAGGCGATCCCAGATCGACAGGTTGAAGCCGAAGTTGCTGTCGGTCTCGTGGCGCAGTATCGAGTGATGCACGCGATGCATGTCCGGGGTCACCACCAACCTGCGTAGAATGCCGTCGAGCCTGGCCGGCAGGCGCAGGTTAGCGTGATTGAAAACCGCCATCCCGCTCAACAGTATCTCGAAGATGAGCACCGCCAGCAGCGCGGGGCCGAGCAGGAAAATCACCAGCCACTTGATCAGCATCGACAGCAGGATTTCCAGCGTATGAAATCGCGAGCCGGTAGTCATATCGATATCGAGGTCGGCGTGGTGGACGCGATGCAGTCTCCACAACAGCGGCAGATGATGCATCAGCCGGTGTTGCAGGTAGATCGCGAGGTCGAGCAGTAACACCGCCAGCGTCACCTCCAGCCAGTAAGGCAGCGCAACGTGGTTGAACAACCCCCAACCCATGCTGCCGGCGCTGTAGGCGATGCCGACCGCGGCCGCCGGAAACAGCAGGCGCAGCACCAGGCTATTCAACAGCAGCAGGCCTATGTTGTGAGTCCAGCGTTGCAGCCTGGGGAGAGTCAGGCTGCGCCGCGGCGCCGCGTTCTCCCACAGCAGCATGACGGCGAACACGCCGGCAAAACAGCCCAGGCGCAGCAGCGCCTCGCGTTGCAGTACAAATTCCTCGAGCGCGGTGAAATCCATGCGCGTATTTTCCGGCATAACGAAAAACATTGACAGCTTTATGTCTTGCGCGCCAGGTTGGGGCTAGCGCAGTAGCCTGGCAAAGCAGCGGCCGCACGGGTAGCGGATGCTTATCGGTTCCAATTCTGCCTGCCCTCCCTACAATAAGCGCACTGGTCATTAAATATCGAAGTGAATGTGTTATACACTCCCCGCCAGCAATAAACCGGCCCGCAAATGCTAAACGAAATCCTGACCATATTGATACTCTCCGTCGTCGGTATCGCGGTGTTCAAGCTCCTCGACATACCGGCGGTGCTCGGTTACCTGATCGTCGGCCTGCTCGCCGGCGACCATGCTCTCGGCTGGATTCACGACACCCACATGATCGAACAGATCGCCGAGATCGGCGTCGTCTTCCTGCTGTTTACGATCGGGCTCGAGGTGTCCATCCCGCGCCTCATCGCAATGCGCAAGATCGTCTTCGGCATCGGCGTCACCCAGGTCATCGTATCTACGCTCTCCGCCATGGCGGTGGGTATGCTGGTGGTGGGTTTATCCTGGCAGGTGGCTTTCGCGGTCGGCGGAGCGCTCACCATGTCATCCACCGCGATCGTCACCAAGTTGCTCACCGACAACTACGAGCTGCACCTGCCGCACGGTAACGTTTCGCTCGGCGTGCTGCTATTCCAGGATCTTGCGGTAGTGCCCTTCCTGGTAATGATTCCGATCTTTGCCGCGCAGGGGAGCGGTTCGCTGATCGAGCCCATCAGCCTGGCGCTGGCCAAGGGCGCGCTGGCGTTCGCTGTCATCTTTTACGCCGGTCAGTACCTGGTGCGCCCGGCGGTGCGCGCGGTCGCCGCGGCGCACTCGCACGAACTGTTTACGCTGTTCATTTTGCTGATCGCCCTGCTCGCGGCCTGGCTGACCTGGCAGCTTGGACTGTCGCTGGCGATGGGCGCCTTCCTCGCCGGCATCATGCTCGCCGAAACCGAGTACCAGCACCACATCGAAAACGAGATCAGGCCGTTTCGCGACGTGCTGATGGGATTGTTTTTCATTTCTGTAGGCTCACAGTTCGACTGGCATATAATTTTCGACGATCCGCTCGCGGTCATCGTGCTGACCCTCGGCCTGATCGTCGGTAAAGGCCTGGCCATCATGTTGATTACCAGCTACGCCGGCTACTCGCGCGGTATCGCCATCAAGTCCGGTATCCTGCTTGGCCAGGGCAGCGAGTTCGGTTTCGCCGTGCTCGCGGTCGCCATCACCAGCGGGTTGCTGCAACTGGATCTGAGCCAACCGATCATCGCCGCCATCATTCTCAGCATGGCGATCTCGCCATTGCTGATCAAGTACAACGAAGCGCTTGCCTGCCATTTCGATCCGGTTTATCGAACCAGCCTGACCCAGAACGAGAACAGCATTGCCGCGGCCAGCGCAGAGCTCGACGGTCACGTGATCCTGTGCGGCTTCGGCCGCACCGCGCAAAACCTGGCGCAATTTCTCACCCGCGTGAACATAGCGTTCATCGCCATCGAAATCGAAGCCGACATCGTCACCGAAGCGCGCGAGGCGGGCGAACGGGTATTCCTCGGCGACAGCAGCAATCCGGAAATCCTGCGCTCGGCCGGGATTGCCCGGGCGCGGGTGCTGGTGATCTCGTTTACCGAATTCAACGCCAGCGCGCACATCGCCAAAACGGTACGCGAGCTGGCTCCATCGATCCCGATGATCATTCGTACGCGCGACGACCGCCACCTCGAACGCCTGCTGGAGTGCGGCGCCGACGAAGTGATTCCGGATACCGTCGAATCGAGCATGATGCTCGCCAGGCACACGCTGACGGCGCTGGGCCAGACTCCACAATCCGTCGACGACATGCTGGACGAAGCGCGCGCCGGGCACTATGCGCGCGTGCGCGCCTTCTTTCACAGCGTCGATGACGTCGACCTGGATACGCCCGATCGCCACCACCTGCACAGCATCGAGATGTTGTCGAGCTATCACGCCGAGGGCCACAGCATCGGCACCCTCAGATGTCTCGGCAGGATTCGCGTCATCTCGCTGCGCCGCAACGGCGTGAGCAGCGACGATCCGCTCCCCGAGGTCGTGTTACAGGCGGGTGACGTGCTGGTCATCGAGGGCCACCCGGACGATATCCAGGCGGCCGAAATCGAAATCATGGCGGGGTTATAGGTGTTTCGCATGCGCAGGCAGAAATCCGTGGACGGCGACGAGCTGCAATGGAGCCTGCGCGTCTCGCGGCGCGCGCGTTATGCGCGCCTGCGGATCATGCCGTTTGGCGGGCTGGAAGTGGTGATTCCCCACCGTTTTCCACGCAATCAGGTTGCCGGACTGGTAGCGCAACACGCCGACTGGGTGCGCGCACAACTGGCGCGGCAGGCGCAGCTGCGTAACGCGGTACAGCTACCCTCGGCACTGTCCCTGGCTTTCGACAACAGCCTTACTCCGATCCACTATAGCGGTGCGACGCAACCCTCACAGGGCGATTTATTCGGCGCCCGCGACGGCGAAGCGATCGAGATTCAGGCGCTCGATCAGCGCGCGATCATCGTGGAGCTGCGCCAGTGGATACGGCGACGCGCGCGACAGTTGTTACCACCGTTACTCGCGCGGGTATCGCGGCAAACCGGGCTGAGTTACCAACGGGTCAGCATTCGCAGCCAGAAATCCCGCTGGGGCAGCTGCTCCAGCAGTGGCAACATCAGCCTCAACGATCAATTGTTATTCCTGCCGCAGGATGCGGTGGAGTACCTGATGATTCACGAGCTCTGCCACACTCGCCAGCTGAACCATTCGCCGGCATTCTGGGCGCTGGTGCAGACGCATTGTGCCGACTATCGCCGCCACGAGAAACGCCTCAGCGATAGCCGCAGCCTGGTGCCGGACTGGTTTTTGCTGGATTTGTACAGCTGACGCCGGGCGCCTTACTGCGCGCTGCGCTGCATGTACTTGATCTTGTTTTCGATCAGCAGGTTCTTGGCGCGCGACAGGCTGGTTTCGCTGGCAAAGGGGCCGAGCTGTACGCGATGCCAGGTTTCGTCGTTGACCACGGCGGACTTGATGCTGGCCTCCAGCCCGAGAAACGCGAGCTGCGCCTTGAGACTGTCGGCCTCCGCCACGCTGTGGAAAGAACCGACCTGCAAAATAGACTTGCCCACCGCCTCCTTGTTGATCACCGGGTTTTCTATCGCCGCGCGATCCTCATCTGAAATCGTTATCTCGACTTCACGCTTCGGCAGCACCGAGTAAAAATCGATGGTGGGCTTGTTCTCGGCAGAGGAACTCTGCTGGCTCGGCGCTGCAGGTTTGCCGCTACTGACAACCTGGCGATCGAGAAACAAAACGAAAGCGACGAACGACGCCACAATCAGCAGCAACAGTGCCCAGATCCACAGTGGCTTGGATGCTTGTTTTGCCATGGTCAATTACATCCTGTCGGGCGCGCTTACGCCCAGCAAATCGAGTCCGTTGCGCAGCACCTGGCCGACCGCCATGGCCAACGCGATGCGTGCATCGCGCAATCCGGCATCGTCGACGATGAACTGGTGCGCGTTGTACCAGGAGTGAAACAGGTTGGCGAGCTCGCGCAGATAATTGACCACCTGGTGCGGCTCGCGGCGCAGCGCGGCCGCCTCGACGCGCTCGGCAAACAGTCCGAGGTGCTTGATCAGCGCCTCCTCGTGGCTGTTATCGAGCCGCGCCAGCGGTGCATTGCCAGCTTCGACAACGATGCCTTTCTCGGCGCACTGGCGCTCGACGCTGCAAATGCGCGCATGCGCGTACTGCAGGTAGTAGACCGGGTTGTCGCTGGACTGCTCGCGCGCCAGGTCGAGATCGAAATCCATGTGCTGTTCGGTCTTGCGCATCACGTAAAAGAAGCGCGCCGCGTCGAGGCCCACGTCTTCGCGCAGCTGACGCAGCGTGACGAACTCGCCGGAGCGTGTCGACATCGAAATCTTGACGCCGTTTTCAAACAGGTTGGCGAACTGCACCAGCTGGATTTCCAAATTGTCGGGCTGGTAACCGAGCGCGGCGAGGGCCGCCTTGACGCGCGCGATATAACCGTGGTGATCCGCGCCCCAGACATTGATGACGGTGTCGAAGCCGCGATCGAACTTGTTCATGTGGTAGGCAATATCGGACGCGAAATAAGTCGTCTGCCCATTGTCACGCTTGACCACGCGATCCTTTTCGTCACCGAAGGCCGTCGAACGGAACCACAGGGCACCCCCTTCGCTGTACAGGTGGCCGTTGTCCTGCAGGCGGGAAATCGCCTGCTCGATGAGCCCTTCGTCACTCAGCGAACGCTCCGAGAACCAGCGATCGAAGACCACCCCGAATGCCTCCAGGTCGATACGAATGACGTCCACCAGCGTGCTGCAGGCGAGATCGAAGACCCGGCGGTAACCTTTCTCTCCGAGCAGTCGCTGGGCATTGGCGATCAGGTCATCGATGTGCTTTTCCTTGTCGCCCGCCGGCGCATCGGCAGTAACCCCGCCGAAAACCTGTTCGGCGCGGTGATGGAACCTGGCACCGTTTTCGCGATGCAGGGTCGCCGCGATATCCCAGATGTAATCGCCCTGGTAACCGTTGCTGGGAAAATTCAGGGTCTCGCCGCAGAGTTCCAGGTAACGCAACCACACCGAGGTTCCCAGGATATGCATCTGCCGGCCGGCATCGTTGACGTAGTATTCTCTCTGCACTTCGAAGCCAACGAAGTCCAGCAGGTTCGCCAGCGTCGCGCCGAAGGCCGCGCCGCGCCCATGGCCGACGTGCAACGGACCGGTAGGATTGGCGGAGACGAATTCGACCTGGATCCTGTGGCCGTGGCCGAGTTCGCTGGCGCCGAAGCGCTCACCCTGTTCGAGAATGCGCGTCACCACCGCGTGACTGGTAGCGCTGGCGACGAAAAAATTGATGAACCCGGGCCCTGCCACCTCGACCCTGACAATGCTGGGCTCGGCCGGCAGCCGCTCGACAATGGCCTCGGCCAGCGCGCGCGGCGCCATACCTGCCGGTTTCGCCAGGGTCAGCGCAATATTCGACGCGAAGTCACCCTGGCTCGCATCTTTCGCCGGGGTTACCTGGATATTGATATTGAGTTCGTCTGGAATCCGCGAGTCTTGTTGCAGCGCCTGTACAGCCTGCGCGATCAGATCGTTGATGATTTGCTTCAAAAACTAAAACCCGCAGCCGCGATGGGAAAAAAATGATCGGGCATTTTACCCGAGCCAAACGGCTCGAGCCAGCCATCATTTTTAACAATGCCCGCGAAAGCCTGCTGATCGATGCTCAAATACCGTTCCGCCTTGCCCCCTGTTCAAAGATCATAGGCATCGACATCGATGCTCCAGCTGACGCGCGCCGTGCTGGCCACTTCCTGTATCGCCGGCATGGCCTGATGCAACACCGCCCGCAGCGTCTGGTAATCGCTGCCCAGCAAGCCGAGCTGCGCCCGGTAGCGACCGATTCGACGCGTCATCAATGCCGGTATCGGGCCGATACTGGCGAGCCGCTCGAAATGCGCCGCCTGCTGCAGCAGGGCCTTGATCTCCTCCAGTTTGTCCAGCGCCTGCTGCAGTTCGAGCGCATCGGCACGAAACACCACGGCGCGCGCGCAGGGCGGAAAACCGAGCAGGCGCCGTTCCTGCAACAGTTCCTCGGCGATATCACGGTAGTCACGATTTACCAGTGCCTGCATCAACGGATGCTCGGGAAAACGGGTCTGCACCAGCGCCTCGCCGGGTCGGTCACCGCGCCCGGAGCGGCCACAGACCTGGTACAGCGTTTGCGCCAGGCGTTCGCTGGCGCGGTAGGACGAGCTGAACAGGGCCTGGTCGGCGTCGAGCACCACGGACAGCGTGATCGCCGGGTAATCGTGCCCCTTGGCGATCATCTGCGTACCGATCAAGATGCAGGGTTCACCGCTTTGCAGTTGCTGCAGCCGCGATTTGAGCGCCTCGCGCGACGAGATCACGTCGCGGTCGATGCGCAACACCGGCGTTTCCGGGTAGCGCGAGCGCAGCCCCTGCTCCAGTTGCTCGGTACCGATACCGTAATGGCGGATTTCGCTGTGCGCACATTTCGGACAGGACTCCGGCACGCCCTGTCGATGGCCACAGTGATGACACAGCAGGGCCTGCAGCGAATGGTGCAGCGTCAGGCGGGAGTCACAGTTGGTGCATTGCGCCTGCCAGCCGCACTCGTGGCACATCACGATGGGCGCGAAACCACGGCGATTGAGGTATACCAGCACCTGGCCAGCGCGCTGCAGATGCGCCTCGATGCGTACCAGGGTCGCTGCCGCACAGCCGAAATCGAAGCGGCTGTCGCGCACGTCGATCAATTCGATTTGCGGCGGCGGAAAAGACGTCGGACGCCGATCCATGCGATAGCGGAACCAGGTATCGCGTTCGCAGTTGGCCAGGCTTTCCAGTGACGGCGTGGCCGAGCCGAGAACGATGGGGATGTCGAGCATTTGCGCGCGCTTGATGGCGACGTCGCGCGCGTGGTAGCGCACCCCGTCTTCCTGGCGATAGGAGTGGTCGTGCTCTTCGTCGATGACGATCAGGCCGAGTCGCTCGCTCTGCGAAAACAGGCTGGAACGAGTTCCCAGCATGATTCCGGCCTCACCCCGGCGAAACTGGTCCCAGGCCCGGTAACGTTGATGCTCGGTGAGCCCCGAGTGCGAAAGGGCAAAGCATTCACCGAAGCGTTGGCGCACGCGATCGATCAGCTGGCCGGTGAGCCCGATTTCCGGCACCAGGTAAATCGCCTGCCGGCCCGCGGCGAGACAGGATGCGATCAGCCGCAGGTAAACCTCGGTTTTACCGCTACCGGTAATTCCGTCCAGCAGGTGTACCCCGAACTGGCGCAGGCGCGGCTCGATCGCGGCCACGATTTGCGCCTGCTCGGCGCTCAGCCGTGGCAGATCCGTGGCAATTTGCGGATTACAGCCCGGCTCATCCCAGTCCCAGCGGATCAGCTGCTTTTGCTCCAGCGCTTTCACGGCTGGATGCCAGTTAGGATTGATCGCCTTGAAATCGGCCGCGGTGAGCCCACCCGGCGCCAGCAACAGCGCCCGGGCGATCTCGAACTGGCGTGGCGAACCGCGTTCGAGGGCAGCCAGCGCCGCGGCATCGTCGGCCGTCAGGCGCCAGCGCTTGACGCGCAACGCCTGCTGCGCGCGCGCGCCGCGCAGGTAACCGGGCAGACACTGGAAGACGACGTCACCCGCCGGTTGCAGATAGTAATCCGCCATCCACCCGGCGAGCGCGAGCATGTGCGGGTCCAGCACCGGCTGCTGATCCAGGCGCTCCAGCACCGATTTGATCTTGTCAACGTCGAAATCGCTGTCGGCGGCGGATTCCAGCAGGATGCCGATACGCGTACCGCGGCCGAACGGCAAGCGGTAGCGGGTGCCAGCTAGCAGTGTTTCACCGCTATCGATACGGTATTCGAAACGGCGATACACGGGCAGCGCAATGGCAAAAACGGCGAAACGGGGTGACTGCACGCAGGCTACTCGAGATCAAAGGGGAATCATACTCGAATTGCCTGATACCCTCAGCAGGTTAAATCCATGAAAACAATTTTTAACTTAGAGCACAAAGTTAAAGTCGTTTATCTCAATAAAATGCTAAATTATTAAGAAACCGTAACAAATAGATTTATCCACATTTTCTGTGGATAAGTCTGTGCATGAAATGCAGATAACCGCCTGCAGGCCGCATTCCCGTTGATCATTCATTAGATTGTTCGTTTTTGCATCGATTTTTATTATTGTTTAAATTCAATAGGTTACAGCTTCTGCTCAAAATTCGAGCGATCGCTGACGCGATAAATGGGGACAGGCAATACGGCTGCCGGAGGCATGTGAATATCTTTCTCATGTCAATAGCCCAAAAGTTGTTTTTTGCATAATTTTATACATTGAAGATCTCGGTTCGATTGGGTTTCGCTATTTCTCTATTTCCCCAAAAATACCGGCCGGGGAATGCCAGTGACAATGTTGGCGGCGCCGATTAAACTGGCCGCGGATTTCATCACGAGCCTTTAGCCATGCCCGCCAGTACCGCCGTAATACTGACAAACCTGGGGACACCGGACACGCTTGAACTGGCGTCGGTAAAGCGCTTTTTGCGCGAGTTTCTGTCCGACCCCCTGGTCGTGCGCCTGCCTCGCCTGCTGTGGCTGCCGCTGTTGCATGGCATCATCCTGCCATTGCGCAGCCCCAAAACGCTGCAGGCCTACAGCCGGGTCTGGGGAGAAGATGGTTCACCGCTGCTCGCCCACGCCAGCCGGCAGCGCGCCGCATTACAGGAAAAACTGTTCGAACAGGCGCACGTGGAACTGGCGATGCGTTACGGCAACCCGTCCTTCACCTCGACCCTGCGGCTGTTGCGCGATGCCGGCGTGCGCCGCCTGGTGGTGCTGCCGCTCTACCCGCAATACTCGGTCACCACCACGGCCACCACCTACAAGCACCTGCTGCACAGCCTGAAGCAACTGAACTATGCACCGGAAATCGAGTTCATCGGCTACTATCCCGACCACCCGGCCTATATCGACGCACTCGCCGAGTCGGTGCGCGAACACTGGCAGCAGGGACAGCGCCACCTGCTGATGTCGTTTCACGGTTTGCCGCAGGTCAACGTGGACCGCGGCGACCCCTACCAGCGACAGTGCGAATCCAGCGCCGCACTGCTGGCAGAGAGACTTGGACTGGACAAGTCCGACTGGTCTATCGGCTACCAGTCGCGCTTCGGCCGCCAGGCCTGGATACAGCCCTATACCTCGGATGTGTTGAAAGACCTGGTGTCGCGCGGCATCAAGGCGGTCGATGTCATCTGCCCGGGCTTTTCCGCGGATTGCCTGGAAACCCTCGATGAGATCAGGGTCGAGTATCGCCACGAGTTCCTGCAACTGGGCGGTGAAGAATTCGACTACATCCCGGCGCTCAACGACCGCGCTGCGCACATCGAGATGATGCGCCAGCTGGTCGAGCCTTACCTGCCCCGCTGACCAATCGCTTCTTTTTGAATCATTGCCTGAATGCCATGTCTATAGCCCCGCCAGCGCACTGCCGGCACACAACCCAACGAGTCCCGAATCATGTTTAAATCCTTTTTTCCGAATCCCAGGGTATTTTTTATTTCGGTCGTCGGCTACTCCGCCGTCTGCGCCTTTCTGTGGTACGGGTTCCACGAACAACTGGGCACGGCGCTCGGTTTCGAACTCGATGGAGTCGATCCGGTCATTGGCCTGAAACATTTCCTGACCGATTCTTTTTTGCTGTTTTACCTGTATTTCTTCACATGCACCGGGTTGTTCGCCGCCTTCTGGTTTCGCCTCGCCAACCATCCCTGGCAATGGTGGTCGATCGTCGGTTCGGCGTTAATTCTGTTTTCCACCTATTTTTCGGTGCAGGTCTCGGTCGCCATCAACAACTGGCGCCGCCCGTTTTTCGACCTGGTGCAGAACGCGCTGAGCAAACCGGCGGAAACGGCGGAGGACGGTAGCCTCACCGCAACAGGTGCGGAAACGGTCAACTCGGTGACGCAGGAATTATTCGACCTGATCCTGATCTTCGCGGAAATCGCCTTTCTCGCGATTTTCGTCTACGTCCTCACCCGCTTTTTCGTCAGCCATTACATCTTCCGCTGGCGCACCGCGATGAATGACTACTACACCTCGAAATGGAAACAGGTTCGTCACATCGAAGGCGCCTCGCAACGGATACAGGAAGACACCATGCGTTTTGCGGAAATCATGGAAGGGCTCGGCGTGTCGATCGTCGACGCCGTGATGACCCTGTTTGCCTTTCTGCCAGTGCTGTGGGCGCTGTCGGCCTACGTCAGCGAACTGCCCCTGGTCGGACAGATTGCGCATCCGCTGTTTGTCGCCTCTCTGGTCTGGTCGGTATTCGGCACCGGTCTGCTGGCGCTGGTCGGTATCAAGCTACCCGGCCTCGAATTCAAGAACCAGCGCGTCGAGGCGGCCTTTCGCAAGGAACTGGTCTACGGCGAAGACGACGAGTATCGCGCCCAGCCGCCGCAGCTCGCCGAACTGTTCGCCAACGTACGCAAAAACTACTTTCGCCTCTACTTCAACTACATGTACTTCAACGTCGCGCGCATGCTGTACCTGCAGGCCGACAATATCTTCGTCTACGTACTGCTGATACCGACGATCGCCGCGGGCGCGATCACCTTCGGCATACTGCAGCAGATCCTGACCGCCTTCAACCAGGTCAGCAATTCGTTTCAGTACCTGGTGAATTCGTGGACCACGATTGTGCAGTTAATGTCAATCTACAAGCGCCTGAGCAGTTTCGAGGCTGCGATCGAGGATCGACCGTTACCGCAAATTGACCAGCTGGCGACCTGATAGCGTTAGCCGCGCTTAGCCTGAACCCATGTGCCTGATCCTGTTTGCCTGGCAACAGCGTACCGATTACCCGCTGATCGTAATCGCCAATCGCGACGAGTACTACGCGCGTCCAACCCGTGACGCGCATTGGTGGGAAGATGCCGATGTCTTCGCCGGCCGTGATCTCGAGGCGGGCGGCACCTGGCTCGGCGTCAACCGCCGTGGTCGCTTTGCCGCGGTGACCAACGTGCGCGAGGCCGGCGGGATGACCCCCGGCAAGCGCTCGCGCGGCGAGCTGACACGGGCTTACCTGGCCGGCAGCGAAAGCGCCGAGGCTTACCTGCAGGAGCTTGCCAAGCGCGACCAGGAGTATGCCGGCTTCAACCTGCTGCTCGGCGATGGTGACAGCCTGTGGTTTTATTCGAATCGCGAACACCAGCCGCGGCGCATCGAAGCCGGGGTCTACGGCATCAGCAACGGCCGCTTCGACGAGCCCTGGCCCAAGCTGAAGAGCGGCCGCGAGGAACTCGCGGCGCAGATCGCCGACGCCGTCGACCACCACCAGCTGCTGGAGATACTCACCGACCACCGCGTCGCAGCGGACCACGAACTACCGAGCACCGGGGTCGAGCTCGACGTCGAGCGCCTGCTGTCCAGCCGCTTCATCCGCTCACCCGGTTACGGCACCCGCGCCTGCAGCGTAGTCACCATCGCGCGCAGTGGACGCGTCACTTTCAGCGAACAAAACTTCATCGATGCCGAACAGCGCGGCGCGGCAGTGCAGCAAACCTTCGACATCGTCGACTGACCGAAGGTCTTCAGCGAAGGCCAACCGGATTCACCTGGGGCAGGACACAAAAGATTTAACTTCCCAAAAAAGGCCAATCCTCTAGAATCGAAACTCGTCAGCCAATCCGAAACCACCGACCCGGTATGCATCGCGCCGCCCGACAACTGCAATCCGTCGCCTTCACCGACGCCATGATCGAACTTCGCTGGAGCGATGAGCAGCGCAATCGCTATCATCCGATCTGGTTGCGCGACAATTGCCGCTGCGAGCGCTGCGGCGACCCGGCCATCGGTTATCGCAGCCTGCGCCTCAGCGCGCTCGAGCTGAAACTGAAGCCCATTACGCTAGCCGCCGACCCCGCGGGACTCGATATCACCTGGGAAGACGGCCATCGCTCGCACTACCCGGCAGCCTGGCTCGCAGAGTACGCTTACGACGAGGCGGCGCGGCGCTCGCGCGCCTTCATCGCCGAGCCCTGGAACGACGCATTGCGCCGCAACCCGCCCAGATTTGACTACCGCCAGGTCAGCGAGGACGACGCACAGTTACTCGGGATGCTGCGGGAGCTGCGCGATCACGGCATCTGCTTCGTGCATGGCGCGCCCGCCGAGGCGGGCATCGTCGAACCCCTCAGCCGACGCTTCGGCTATCCACAGGAGTCTAATTTCGGCATCGTGCAGGACCTGGTGTTCAACCCGCAAAAGCGCAGCATCGCGAACGACATCAAGGCGCTCAAGCCACATACCGACGAGCCCTATCGCGCCTCGCCGCCCGGCATACTGCTGTTTCACTGCATTGCCAACGATCAGACCGGCGCGGGCTCATCTACCTTCGTCGACGGCTTCGAGATCGCCGAGCGCCTGCGTGCGCACGACCTCGAGGGATTCAATGCCCTGTGCAACAACTCTCAGTCTTTTCGGCGCCATTTTGCCGATGATGTCGACCTGATCGCTGAATTTCCGATCATCAGTGTCGATGAATTCGGCAACTTGTGCGGCGTGCGCATCAATGACCGGGTCGCCGCGCCGACGATGATTGCGCCAGACCAGGTCGAAATCTACTATCGTGGCCTGCATTACCTGCTGCAACAATCCGAGGATCCGGCGCTGATCATGCACCTCACGCTCAAGCCGGGCGACATCGCGATTTTCGACAACCACCGGGTGTTGCACGGCCGCACCGATCTGACCGTGGACGGACAGCGCTGGCTGCAATGGGTGCAGGTCGAGCGTGGCGATTTCCATTCCAGCCTGCGCATCCTCGCCGACCGCCTCGGCGAGGAGCGCGATGCGCGCCCATTGATGAGAGGCGCCTACGGCAAAACTGCCGGCGGTCAACAGGCGTGAAGACCATCAACCCGACCGACACGGCGGCCTGCAAGCTGCCTGGCCGCCTGTAACAGGCATGGGGCCCGATCGCCGTTTTCCGAGCATCGCAATGATGGCCGTCACGGCAAAGCGGCGCATCCCTCGCTTCGCCTGGGATTACATGGCCGGCGGCATCGGCCGCGAAGCGCTGTTGACGGAAAACTGCGCATGCCTCGACCGCGTCAAGCTGCGACCGCGCTATCTCGTCGCCGACGCCGAAGCGCCCGACCTGTCACACCGACTGCTTGGCAACGAATATCCGCTGCCCTTCGGCGTCGCGCCGCTGGGGCTCTCCGGCCTGATCTGGCCCGCCGCCGCCCTGCACCTGGCGCGGGCCGCGAAGCACAAGGGTATCCCGTTCGCGCTGAGCGGCGTGGCCACCACTAGCATCGAACAGATCGGCGCCATCGGCGGCAACATCTGGTATCAGCATTACGCCTTCGCCGATAACGAGATCAACACCGATTTGCTCAGGCGCGCGCAGGCGGCGGGTTTCGCGACGCTGGTGGTCACCGTGGATATTCCCACCGCTACCCGGCGCGATCGCGATATCCGCAACGGCCTGTCAGTACCGCCCGCGTTCGATCTGCGCACCCTGGTGGATATCGTCCAGCGCCCCGCCTGGGCGTTCGCGATGCTGCGCGACGGCGTGCCCGGGTTCGCCAACATTGCTCCCTACCTGCCCCGGGGTCTCAGCCTGGCGCAGCTGGGCCTGCGCCTGTCCGAAATGATCGAGGGGCACGTCAGCCGCGAAAAGCTGCAGTGGTATCGCGCGCAGTGGCCCGGCAAGCTGATCGTCAAGGGCATACTCGCCGCCGATGACGCCGCCACCTGTGTCGACGTTGGCGCCGACGCCATCGTGGTCTCCAATCACGGCGGCCGCCAGCTCGACGCGGCGCAGACCGCGCCCGATGCGCTGCCGGCGATCCGCGCCAGGGTCGGGGCGGATTTCCCGCTGCTCGCCGACGGCGGTATCCGCAACGGCCTCGACATCGCGCGCTACCTGGCGCTCGGGGCCGACTACGTACTGCTCGGGCGCGCCTTCATGTTCGCGCTCGGGGCGCTCGGCGCGCGCGGCCCGGCGCATGTGATGACGGTTTTGCAGAACGAGTTGCGCTCGACCATGGGTCAGCTGGGCTGCCCCTCGATCCGCCAGCTCCCCGAATTTTTAATCCGCGATGAATGACAGACCAGCGTAAGCGTGGCGTAGCGGGAATAGTGTTGCGCCTCGTTGTGTCCCGTGTCTCCGTGGCTGGCGATGCGCGGGCTGCGCGTGGACCTGGAGCGCCGTTGGGTGAGGATCGGGGGGCGTCTCGTAAGAAGGGTTTACATGTTGTTGTGGGTGGTGGAAGATACCCGTCTCATCACTGCAGGATTGGTTGGCGTCGTGAATCGAATGAGCAGAGTTTGTGCGGGCATTCTGTATGGAGCTATAACCTTGCTGGCTGGTTGCGCGACGTCCGCCGGCGATCCCGCCGCGGCGGTGGCACCTTCGGCGCAAATCTGCAAAGACCCGCGTCCGCAGGTTTGCACCATGGACTATCGCCCGGTCTGCGCCAACATGGAGGGTGGAAGCCTGAAGACCTACGCCAACGGCTGCGGTGCCTGCTCTGACGGCAGTGTCATTGGCTGGGTCGAAGGCGCCTGTGCCGAATAGCGGTAGCCGCGACCGAATTAATCCGCGGAGAATGACAGGCCTATGAAAGTACTGGTAGTGACCGGCAGCAGCCGGGGAATCGGTGCCGAAATCTGTCGCCAGGCGGCGGCGGAGGGCTGGAAGGTGTGCATCAATTACGCCAGCTCGGAAGACGAAGCCGACAGGCTGGTTCACGCGATTCGCCAGGCCGGCGGCATCGCTATCGCGCTGCAGGCCGACGTCGCCAACGAAGACGAGGTGATCACGATGTTCGAACGCGTCGACCTCGAGCTGGGGCCGTTGACCGGCCTGGTCAACAATGCCGGGGTCAACGGCGGCGGCACCCGCGTCGACGAAATGGACGCGGCCATTTCCAGGCGGGTGTTCGACGTCAACGTGCTCGGCGCCTTCATCTGCGCGAGGCACGCGATCAGGCGCATGGCAAAGCGGCACGGCGGCAGTGGTGGCGCCATCGTCAACGTCTCATCGGCCGCCGCGAAACACGGCGGCCCCTTTACTTACGTCGACTACGCGGCTTCCAAGGCCGCGATCGACACCTTTACCATTGGTCTCGCGAAGGAGCAGGCCGACCAGGGCATTCGCGTCAACTGCCTGCGCCCGGGCGTGACCATGACCGAAATCAGTACCGGCTATGCGCGCGAGCATCCAGAATGGCTCGACTGGGTATTGCCGCAGGTTCCGCTGGGACGGCCCGCCGAGGTCAGCGAAATCGCCAACGGTGCAATGTTTCTGCTGTCGGATAAATCGTCGTACGCTACCGGCGCGATCCTGGATGTTTGCGGAGGCTGGGTTAGCCCCTGATGGTTTCCGGCCGAGTCATCCCGGCGAAAGCAGGGATCTCATGAGGGTGGTGTCTTTGCCAAATTCCTGCTTGTGACAGTCCGAAGAAGCAGGACGCCGATGATTTACAGGTCAAAGAGAGCTTCGGTGTTGCGGGTCAGCGCCGCGGCGAGCTCGGCGACGTCCATCTGGCGCAGCTCGGCGATGGTTTGCAGGTGCTCGACGATGTAAGCCGGCCGGTTGAGCTGGCCACGATGCGCGCTGCCGGGCTGATCCGGCGCGTCCGATTCGAGCAACAACGCATCCAGCGGCATGCAGGCGACCACGGCGCGCAGCTTGCGCGCACGTTCGAAACCGACGGTGGCGGCGATACCGAGCTTGAAGCCGAGATCATACAGCTGCCGCGCCTGCTGCTCACTGCCTGCAAAGCTGTGGATCACACCGCCGTGGCGTCCCTGGCGGCGCAACAGGCTGATCACCTCGTCCATCGCCTTGCGCACGTGCACGATCACCGGCAGGCGATGATTGTCGGCCAGGGCCACCTGCTCGAGGAACACACACTTCTGCCACTTCTCGTCCACGCGTGACGCGTAGAAGTCGAGCCCGCACTCGCCGACGGCAACCGCCGCTTCGCGCCCCAACCATTCATCGAGCTCGCGCAAATGGCTCGCCTGGTGCTGTTCGACAAACATCGGGTGCAGACCGTATGCCGGGTACAGGCCCTCTTCGGTATCACACAGTTGTTTGATTTTTTCCCAACGGTTGGCGGTGGTGGCCGGCACGATCATGCGGGTGACGCCAATTTGCGCCGCTTCGGCGATGACCTCGACGCGCAGCGCATCGAAACGATCGTCATCGAGGTGGCAATGGCTGTCGATCAATTGCATCTGCGGGCTAGCCGGCCGCTTCATGCCCGGCCGCGAGCTTCGAGCAGATTGAGAATTATGGGGGTCAGGATAATCTCCACCGCCATCCCCATCTTGCCGCCGGGCACCACGATGGTGTTGCGCCGCGACATGAACGAGCCGCTGATCATCGACAGCAGGTTGGTGAAATCGGTGTTGCGGATATCGGGCTTGCGGAAGCGGATGACGACAAAGCTTTCGTCCAGGGTAGGGATGTCACGCGCAATAAAAGGGTTCGAGGTATCCACCGTGGCAACCCGCTGAAAGTTGATATCGGTTTCGGAAAACTGCGGCGTAATATACTTCACGTAATCGGGCATGCGTCGCAGGATGCTGTCGACGATTTCTTCCTGGCTGTAACCTCGCTCGGCGATGTCGCGATGAATTTTTTGAATCCATTCGAGATTGACTACCGGCACCACCCCAACCTTCAAATCGACATAGCGCGTCATGTCGATGTCGGCGGATTTCACCAGGCCGTGCAAGCCCTCGTAAAACAACAGGTCGGTAGCGGGTTCGATATCCTCCCAGGGGGTGAACTGGCCCGACTCCAGCGTCACCCCGAGGCGCTGGCTGTGCTGTCTCGCCTCCGCTTCGTTGTGCAGGTAAAAGCGACGTTGTCCAACACCGGATTCGCCATAGCCGCGAAACAGCTGCTGCAGCAATTCGAACTGGTTGGCGGCGGCGCCGAAATGGCTGAAATTGATCCCGGCCTCGTGTGCCCGGGCCATCTGCTGGCGCATGCCCTCGCGATCGTAACGGTGCAGGCTGTCACCCTCGATCAACGCGGGATTGATATTGTGTCGATTAAAAATCCCTTCCAGCGCTTTCTTGACCGTCGAGGTTCCAGCGCCGGACGAACCAGTGACCACCACAACGGGATGCTTTTTCGACATGTATCGACCTTCTCTTTCAGGGAACTTACTGACAATACCCGATTGTAACCGCTCCCGCGGCACGGTGAGTAGTCATTGACGGCAACGTCTTTGTAGCTATAACTAATTTTGTGTACACTGTTTGCAATATTCCTGTCTCGTCTCGTCTGCGCCAAAACTCTTTGGCGCGAGTGGATTCAAACAGATATGAAGCGCACGTTTAACCCTGTGGGAACCCGGTTTCCCGCCGATCTTTTTTTTGAGGACTCGACCAACACTTGAGCAAGCTATCCAGACTAATCCGGGCCAGGCTTAAACGAGTCAAACTCAAGAAACTGCGCAGTACGAAATGGATTGCCGGCATCATATTTGCGGAATTCACCTGGTACATCTGCGGGCTTGCTCCCAGCGTCGAGATCGCCTGGGTAACCGGCCTGCTGGTGTTCACCATCTATCTTTTCATTTTCGAGATCGTCACCGTCGACGAGGCGGCGATTACCATCATGGTCCTGCTCGGCCTGTCGTCGCTACTGGCGCCGTGGATGGGTCTGCAGCATGGGCTGGTCGATAACAAACACCTGTTCGACGGTTTCGCCAGCAACGCGGTGATGTCGATCATCGCGGTGATGATCATAGGTGCCGGGCTCGACCGGACTGGCATAATGAGCAAGGTCGCCGGCCATATCCTAAAAGTGGGCGGTACTGCCGAGGCTCGCATCATTCCGATCGTCTCGGGTACCGCGGGCATCATCTCGTCGTTCATGCAAAATGTCGGCGCCGCGGCGCTACTGTTGCCGGTGGTCAGCCGCATATCGGCACGCTCGGGGTTACCCATGTCGCGCCTGCTGATGCCGATGGGCTTTACCGCGATACTCGGGGGCACCATCACGATGGTCGGATCGTCGCCTCTCATACTGCTGAACGACCTGATCCTGTCATCGAATGTTGCACTGCCCGCCGACCAGAAAATGCAGACCTGGGGCCTGTTTTCGGTGACGCCGATCGGCCTCGCGCTGGTCACCGCCGGCATCTTGTATTTTGTCCTCGCCGGGCGCTTCGTGCTGCCCGCGGTATCGATCGAGTCCACCACCGCGGTTGCCGGCACCAGCAAATACCTGGAAGAAGTCTATGGCATCGACTACATGCTGTTCGAAGTCATCGTACCCGCAGACAGCCCGCTGGTCGGCCAGGTGCTCGACGATATCGAAACCGCCAACAAGATTCGCGTGATCGCAATCAAGTCCGCCGGCTCCGGTCTTCGCGCCAGCCGTGGCGATCTGTCACGCGATGCCGACATTGGGCCCAATTCGGCGCTCGGCGTACTCTGCTCGCCCGGCCACCTGAAAGATTTCGTCGACGCCTACGGCCTCACCATCCAGAAGGGCTTGAACGTTTTTTCCGAGGCGCTGTCATCGACCCAGGCCGGCATCGCGGAAATCGTTATTCCGCCGGGATCATCGCTGATCGGCAAGTCGGCGCGCGATATCTGGATGCGCAAGGCGTACGGGCTTGCCATGGTGGCCCTGCATCGCGACGGCGAAACCCTGGTGGAAGGCGACAATATTCGCGACATACCGTTCGAAGCCGGCGACACGATACTCGCGTTTACCACCTGGCGCGCGCTGGCGCACCTCGAGAAGGATCGCAACTTCGTTGTCGTCACCACCGAGTATCCGCGCGAGGAAATCCGCCCGAACAAGGTTGGCTGGGCCAGTTTCTTTTTCGGGCTAGCCCTGTTCATGGTGCTGTTTACCGACCTGCGGTTATCCATTGCATTGATGACGGGCGCCATCGGCATGGTGATTTCCGGGGTGCTGAAGATCGAAGAAGCCTATGAATCGGTTTCCTGGAGCACCGTCTTCCTGCTCGCCAGCCTGATCCCGCTCGGTCTTGCGGTAGAAACCAGCGGCACGGCAAAGTGGATCGCCGAGCAAACCCTGCTGGTGGTGGGCGACATGCCGATCTGGGTGATTCAGGCGGCAGTGGCAGTGCTCGCGACATTTTTTACGCTGGTCATGTCTAACGTCGGCGCAACCGTGTTACTGGTTCCGCTGGCGGTCAACATCGCCATCGGCGCCGGCGCAAGCCCTGCACTGTTTGCCCTGACGGTGGCGCTCGCCACGTCCAATTCCTTCCTCATCCCGACCCACCAGGTGAACGCACTGATCAAGGGCCCGGGGGGCTACGGCGTGCAGGATTTCCTGCGCGCCGGCATTTTCATGAGCCTGCTTTTCATCATCGTCATGCTGGTGATGATGAATATTATTTTTTAGCGAACAACAGGTCCCACACGCCGTGGCCGAGGCGCAGGCCGCGCTGCTCGAAACGCGTCTGCGGCCGATACTCGGGGCACTCGATATAACCCTCGGCGTCCCCGCAATTGACGAAGCGCTCGTCGCCCAGAAACTGCCCGGCAATCCACTGCGCGTAATCCTGCCAATCGGTGGCGAAGTGGATCGCGGCCCCCGGTTTCAACGCCCGATAGATCAGGTCGCGAAACCGCTGGTTGACGATACGCCGCTTATGGTGGCGCTTCTTGTGCCACGGGTCGGGGAAGAACAGAAAGACGCGATCGAGCATGGCCGGTTCGATCATCTGCTCGAGCACCTCGATAGCGTCGTGATTGATCAGGCGCAGGTTGGTGAGCTGCAGTTGATGAATCTGGCCGAGGCAGCGGCCGATACCCGGTTCGTGCACCTCGATGCCGAGATAGAGGCTGCCCGGGTCCGCGCTTGCCATGTGAATCAGCGCATCGCCGTTACCGATGCCGATCTCCAGCTTGATCGCATCGAAGCCGCCGGGTAGCTGCGGCATGCCCTGCTGAAAATCGTAGCCGTACAGCGACCAGTAATTATCGATAGCCTTGCGCTGGGATGGCGTCAGGCGCCCGCCGCGGCGCACGAAACTGCGGATGGAGCGATTCCTCGGTTCGTCAACGGACATGTCTTGCGTGGTTTCCCTTCTGCTGGATTAGTGCTTGCGGTGCAAGCGGATTATCACGATAGCCGGCGGATACTGCCAGCGAACGGTACTCGCTGCAAATAATGTGCAATTTACGGCACCGCCAGGGAAATAAGCCATCGACCGAGATATCGGCCGCGGGTGTTTGGTATACTGCGCTTTTTTTAACCCCTCATTCTATGACCAGGAAAGCGCTAGCACTGATATCCGGAGGCCTCGACTCATTGCTGGCGGCGAAGCTGATCCAGCAGCAGGGGATCGAAGTCGAAGGCATCAACTTCTTCACCGGGTTTTGCGTCGAGGGTCATACGCACGCGATTCGCGGCCGAGATCGCAGCCGCGCGAAACGCAACAACGCGCTGTGGGTAGCCGAGCAGCTGGGCATCAAACTGCACATCATCGACGTCGTCGAGGAATACAAGGACGTGGTGATGAACCCCCGGCACGGCTATGGCGCAAATCTGAACCCCTGCCTCGACTGCAAGATTTTCATGGTGCACAAGGCGCACGACTGGATCAGGCAAAACGGCTTCGATTTCATCATTACCGGCGAGGTGATCGGCCAGCGACCCAAGTCGCAACGCAAGCGCTACATGCCGGTCATCGCCGCGGAGTCAGGCGCCGACGATCTGTTGCTGCGCCCGCTATGCGCCAGGACCCTGCCGCCCACGCTTCCCGAACGCGAGGGCTGGGTCGATCGTGAGCAGCTCAGAGATTTCAGCGGTCGTTCGCGCAAGCCACAGATGGCGCTGGCCGCGCAGTTCGGTTTCGAGGACTACGCCCAGCCCGCCGGTGGCTGCTGTTTTCTCACCGATCAGAGCTATTCAGTCAAATTGCAGGACCTGTGGGACAACCGCGGCAGCCGACAGTACGAACTCGACGACATCATGCTGCTGAAAATCGGGCGCCACATCCGCCCGAGCCGCGATTTCAAGCTGATCATCGCCCGTGAAGAGGGTGAGACTAAGTACCTGAGCGGCTACCGGCGCCAGTTTCAGACGATCAGGACCGTAAGCCATGGCGGTCCGCTGGCGCTGATCGAAGGCGCCACGCTAGACACCGAGCAGCTCCAGCTGGCGTGCGCGATCACCGCGCGCTTCAGTCAGGGCCGGGACGCGGATTCGGTGGAAGTCGAGTTCAGCGACCACGGGGGGGAGTCACAGAGCATTCACGTCAAGCCCTTACGCGCCGATGAAATCGATCCCGAATGGGTCATCGTATGAGCGATATCGTCGAACTCGACGCGCGCCGCCTGCTGTGCCCGATGCCGGTAATCCGCCTGCAGGATTGCATCAACCGCCAGCCCGACGGCGCACGGGTGCGTATCAGCTGCACCGATCCGGGCGCGCTCAACGATATTCCTACCTGGTGCAGAATCAATGGTCACCAGGTGCTGGCGACCGACGAAACAGCGGACGAGATCGTTTTCCTGGTGCTAAAAAATACCGATGCAGGCTGACGAACGCAATCGTATAACCCGGCGCGTAACCATTACGGGCGCAGTGGTCAATTGCGCGCTGGCCAGCCTGCAGATCATTTTTGGCCTGCTCGGTAAGTCGCAGGCGCTGGTCGCCGACGGTATACATACGCTATCCGACCTGGTTACGGACTTTATCGTGCTCTACGCGGTTGGTCACTCGGCGAGGGAGGCCGACAAGTCACATCCCTACGGCCACGGCCGTATCGAGACACTGGCCTCGCTGGTGCTAGGGGCGATACTCGGCATGGTCGGCATCGGCATCGGCATCCGCGGCGTGGAAAGCATCATCGCGCCGTCGGGGGTCAACCCGGAGGCGATCACGCTGGTGTTCGCCTTCCTCGCGATCGTCTCCAAGGAGGGCCTGTACCATTACACGCTGCGCGCCGCGCGCGCCACGCATTCGACGATGCTCGAGTCGAACGCCTGGCACCACCGCTCGGATGCGCTGTCTTCCATCGTCGTGGTGATCGGCATCGGCGCGCAGCTGATGGGCGTACCCTACATGGATGCCGTGGCCGCGATCGTCGTCGCCGTGATGGTCTCGTTGATCGGCTTACGGCTGTCGCGCAACGCTCTCAACGAGCTGATCGATACCGGGCTCGATGCGGAACTGATCGACCAGGTGCGTGCGCTGATGCAGGACCTGCCCAGCGTCACCGGCGTGCACAACCTGCGCAGCCGTTCGATGGGCGGCCTAGGCTACCTCGATGCACACATCGAGGTAGATTCTGATCTGACCGTGTCGGAGGCGCATTACATCGCCCATCGAATCGAACACAAGGTGAAGGATGCATTTCCGGAGATCATCGACGTGCAGATTCACATCGACCCACTGGACGACATGGTGCGCGATTCGGTGCTGGCGCGGATGCCGGAGCGCCAGCAGATCGAGCAGGACCTGGCGCGGGTGTGGAGCAGTATCGATGGCAGCGAACTGGTCCTGCAAACCAGGCTGCACTACCTCGACGAACGCATTGGCATCGACCTGGTACTGCCGGCGCAGATGCACACCCCCGCGCACCAGGCGGCGATCGAGCGCTTGCGACTGGGCGCCGGCGGGCTCGACTACGTCGGCGAGGTCAATATCTACTTTGCAAGCTAGTGGCCTGCCGGATCTATAATGCACCATAAAGGTGCAATTATTTCTTATTACGGATAAAATAGCCGCGATCTGCACAATAAATTGGCAATCCCGCCGTAATGGGTACAATTCCACCTCTGAATTTTTGACCCCCGATCCTGGAGATTTAAACCATGTCTGCTTCTGATGTGCTGAAAAAGATTAACGAGTACGGCGTTAAATTCGTCGATTTCCGCTTTACCGATACCAAGGGCAAGGAGCAGCACGTTTCCGTGCCGGCCGGCATGCTTGAAGAGGATACCTTCACCGAAGGCAAGATGTTCGACGGTTCATCCGTCGCCGGCTGGAAGGGAATCAACGAGTCGGACATGATCCTGATGCCCGATCCGGTTACCGCGGTCCTCGATCCGTTTACCGACGAACCTACCATGAATATCACCTGCAATGTCATCGAGCCCGCGACCGGTGAAGGTTACGAGCGCGATCCGCGCTCCATCGCCGAGCGTGCCGAGGCCTACCTGAAGGCCTCCGGAATTGCGGATACCGCCTACTTTGGTCCCGAGAACGAATTCTTCGTGTTCGACGACGTCAAGTGGTCGACCGAGATGGGGCATTGTTCCTACCAGATCGAATCCGAGGAAGCCGCCTGGAGTTCATCCAAGATTTACCAGGACGGCAACATCGGCCACCGGCCCGGCGTCAAGGGCGGCTATTTCCCGGTTCCCCCGGTCGATTCGCTGCACGACATTCGCGGCGCAATGTGCCTGGCGATGGAAGAGATGAACCTCAAGGTCGAGGTACACCACCACGAAGTCGCCACCGCCGGACAGTGTGAAATCGGCGTCGCTTTCAACACCCTGGTGCGCAAGGCGGACGAGGTGCAGGTGCTCAAGTACTGCATTCACAACGTTGCCCACAGCTACGGCAAGACCGCGACCTTCATGCCTAAACCGCTGGTCGGTGACAACGGCAACGGCATGCACGTGCACATGTCGCTGATGAAGGACGGGGTCAACCTGTTTTCCGGTGAAGAATATGGCGGGCTGTCCGAAATGGCGCTGTTTTACATCGGTGGCGTGATCAAGCATGCGCGCGCCGTCAACGCCTTCGCCAACCCGGCCACCAACAGTTACAAGCGCCTGGTGCCGGGCTTCGAAGCACCGGTTATGCTCGCCTATTCGGCACGCAACCGCTCGGCGTCGATTCGTATTCCCTACGTCAGCAATCCCAAGGCACGGCGCATCGAGGTTCGTTTCCCGGATTCGACCGCCAACCCCTATCTCGCCTTCAGCGCACTGATGATGGCGGGCCTGGACGGCATCAAGAACCGGATTCATCCCGGCGAAGCGATGGACAAGGACCTCTACGACCTGCCTCGCGAAGAAGAGGCCGAAATCCCGCAGGTCGCGTTCTCGCTCGACCAGGCGCTGGCGGCTCTCGACGAGGATCGCGACTTCCTCAAGGCCGGCGGCGTGTTTACCGACGACGTCATCGATGCCTACATCGATCTCAAGCAGGAAGAAGTCGATCGGCTGCGCCTGGCCACCAACCCGGTCGAATTCGACCTCTACTACAGCTGCTAGATCAGCGTTTGCAGGAACGACATGAAGGCCCCCACGCGGGGCCTTTTTTGTCCGCTTACCGGCTCCCGCCCGTCATGTTGCCATCTCACGCGAACCCGCCAGCTCAGATCAATACTGCAGAGCGCATCCTCGACACCCTCAATGCGTCGATCCTGTGCCTCGATGACGAGCGGCGTATCACCTTCGTCAATACCGCGGGCGAAGCCCTGTTCGAAAACAGCGCGAGCAGCCTGGTGGGGCGCCCGTTTGCCAGCCTGTTGAGCCAACTGGAACCTTCCAGCATCCTCGCCAAACTGCAGCTCGACGCGGTCGACTTTACCGAGCATGAAGCCGTGATCACGCTTGCCAGCGGCAAGGCGATCACCGCCAACTACAGCATCTATCCGTTCGCCGACCCGCTGCAGGAAAACGCGATTTTGCTCGAGATTCAACAGCACGAACGCCAGGCGCAGTTCGCCCAGGACGAACTGAAGCAACTGCAACAGCAGGCAACCCAGCAACTCGCACGCGGCCTCGCGCATGAAATCAACAATCCGCTTGGCGGGATTCGCGGTGCCGCGCAGCTGTTGCAACGCGCGCTGGACCGGCCCGAATGGACCGAGTACACCGAAGTCATCATCAGCGAGGTCGACCGCCTGCAGGCTCTCACCAGCAACATGCTGGTGCCTGGAAATCAGCTGCAGCGAAAATCGCTCAATATCCTCGAGGTGCTGGAACACATCCGCCGCATCATACTCGCGGCGGAACCCGATCGTATCCGCATAATACGCGACTACGATCCGAGCATCCCCGAATTTGCCGCGGATCGCGACATGCTGATCCAGGCCTTTCTCAACCTGGTGCGCAACGCGGTACAGGCGATCGACGGCGAGGGTGAAGTCATCCTCAAAACGCGCGTCGAGTTTCGCTACACCATCGCCCAGGTAACCCATCCGCTGGTGTTGCGCGTCGACATCAGCGATACCGGCCACGGTATTCCACGGGAACTCGGCGAAACCATCTTTTTGCCGATGATCACCGACAAGGCCGACGGTAGCGGCCTGGGTCTGCCGATTGCACAGGAAATCATCTCCCGACATGGCGGCACCATTCGCCTGCAAAGCTCTGCGTCGGGAACCACCTTCAGCGTCTATCTGCCACTGGAAAAAACATGAACATGCCTGCTCAACAACTGCAAATCCCGATCTGGATCATCGACGACGATCAATCCATGCGCTGGGTACTGGACAAGACCCTGTCGAATAACGGCTACCAGGTCAGCGCCTTCGATTCGGGTTCGGTCGCGCTCGCCAGCTTCAAACGTACGGCACCCGAGGAACGGCCGGCATTGATCATCACCGACGTGCGCATGCCCGGTATCAACGGATTCGAGCTGCTCAAGCAGATCAAGCACATTTCGCCGCAAACCCCGATCATCGTGATGACCGCCTATACCGATCTCGACACCACGGTGCAGGCATTTCACGAGGGCGCCTTCGAATACCTGCCCAAGCCTTTCGACATCGATGACGCGCTGCAGCTGGTGGCGCGCGCCTGCATGCCGGCGGCGAACAGCGGTCCGGGGGCGGCGCAGTTACCCCCCGAAATTGGCGACTGGCAGGCGCCTTTGCGCCTGTGGGCAAAGCAGCAGCTGGCCAACGGAGAAACCGAGATCCTGAAGAAGGCGGCAAAGGTTTTCGAGAAAACCCTGCTCGATTGCGCACTGGAAGCAACGCGTGGGCGCAAACAGGATGCCGCGCGCCTCCTCGGCTGGGGCCGCAATACGCTCACCCGCAAGCTGCGAGAACTCGGTTAACGAAAACCTCTGTACAAACAGCTCAGGCCCTGACCCAGGGTCGATAAATGGGCTAGACTATGAAGCTAACGCGATAGCTCTGTGGCAAATGTTACACCGAATCTACCAGGTCTTACCCAATCGGCAGCTGATCATTATCGGGCTGGTTTTTTTACATTTGTTGCTGGCGGCCGTCTATTTTATCAGCGACAGCTTTACCGGAAATGGTTTCGACGAGTCGGTGGTTTACTTTCTGCACACCGGTGCCGATGGCCTGGAAATGTCCGGTTATCGTTACCTCTTCGTGTCAACAGCTTTGCTGATCCTGCTGTGCCTGTACTTTTGTATCAGATTGGGCGGAAATCGCTATCTCAACCACCCGAAGAACGCTATCAAGGTGCTCGCAGCTAACTTTGGCCTGGTCACACTGCTGTTTTTTCAGCCGGCATTTAACGTTCTGGCCACCCTGCCTTTGTACGATATGGTTAGCAGCAAATTTTCAACCTCAATTGAACCGGTAGTACCCGGCGACATCGAGATACCGCACAAAAAAAATATTGTCTTCCTCTACCTGGAAAGCTTCGAGCGCAGCTTTCTGGATGAGGCACAATTTCCCGGCCTTGCGCCTAATCTCGGCGCACTTGAAAAACTGGGGCTCGCGTTTACCAACATCGATACCGCTTACGGCGCACGCTGGACAATCGCCGGCATGGTCGCATCGCAATGTGGCCTCCCTCTGAGCGAAATGTCCAATGCCAATGAACCCGGTAGCTTTATGCCGGGGGCCGTTTGTCTCGGCGATACGTTGAAACAGAATGGATACGTCACATCCTACCTCGGGGGTGCATCGCTGCGGTTTGGCGGCAAGGGGAATTTTTATGAAACGCACCAGTTCGATAGCGTGCAGGGCCTCGGACACTTTATACAGGCCCTGCCATTCGAAACGACAGTTAACTCGGAATGGGGTTTGTATGACGATGACCTGTACCCGCTGGCCTGGCAGGAATATACGCGCCTGGGGGCACGAAACGAGCCCTTCGCGCTTTTCCTGTTGACACTGGACACCCACCCACCAAACGGATTGCCATCATCGAGCTGTGATGACATCCAGTACGGCGACGGCGAAAATGCGATGCTGAATGCGCTTCACTGCAGTGATCAGCTGGCAGCAAATTTTATTCGCCAGTTGCTTGCCTCGGAAACCGCCGACGAAACCATTGTAGTCGTCGCCTCGGATCACCTGGTGATGGCTAACACGGCGAGCGAACAATTGAAGCGGCACCCGAAACGACGCAACCTGTTTTTTATTCTCGAAAAAAACGGGCGCCAGGATTCGCTCGACCGGCATGCCAGCCTTTTCGATATTGCACCCACTTTGCTATCTGTTCTGGGGGCCGAAATACAGGACTATAACTTCGGAGTCAGTTTGCTTGGTGATAACAGGACATTGATGGAGGAGATGGAACAACCCGACGAAGCCCTGCGACTCTGGTCCGGCGAGCTCGGTGACTCGTTTTATTAGTCTAGCGCCCGCGAAATACACTGCATGTAGGCTTTCTCGAGACTATCGGCCTGGTAGAGTTGCATGCACTCCTGCGGCGTGCCCTGGTACTTCATTTCGCCGTCGTGCAGGATACCGAATCGATCACACAGATCCTCAGCGTCAGCCAGCAGGTGAGTGCTATAAAGCACCGTATGCTCGCGAGATTTCAGCGACAGCATCAGTTCCTTGAAATAAAAACGCGCGCGCGGATCGAGCCCACTCAGGGGTTCATCTAGAATGATCAGGGGCCGTTCGAGCATGAAGCAGCTTAACAGTCCGAGCTTTTGCACCATGCCCTTGGAATAGCCGCCAACCCGCGAATCCAGCCGCCCCGGAGGAAAATCGAGACGTTCGGCCAGCTCCTCGATGCCGCGCGATTCGACAGGATAGTGATACACCGCTGCGACAAAGTCGAGGTACTGTCGACCGCTGATATTCTTTTTAACGTCGAATTTTTCCGGCAGGTAAACCAGCCGATCGCGGCATTGCGGATCCGTATTTTCCCGCCCGAAGATGCGAATACTGCCGCCGGGTAAGGGACGTATCAAATCCAGCACCAGCTTGATCAGGGTCGATTTGCCAGCACCATTGACCCCGGCAATCGCGTAGTACTGTTGCTCGCCGACTTCGAGATCGAGTTGCCGGAGTATATCCAGCCCCGCTACCGAGTAGCTGACATTGGAAACGGTTAGTGCCTGGCTCATACTTTCCGGGTTTCAAATGAAAACTGCCCGTTAAACGACGAGCCAGTTGTTTATCCAGCGTGCTTCGATGTTACAGGCCAAACGCCAGGTCGTACCTCTTGGTATCATCATAAGGGGCAGTTGCAGGTGTGCCGGGGACTGCCATTGCATTCGTGCCACCGGTTAAACCTGCCTGGATACGGCCCGTCGCAGGATCTCCATCATCCAGCCTGGCCTCGATAATCTTGGCGATCGGCCCCTCGAGTGCACCAAAAATGGTCACGTGGCCCGATATTCCCAACGAGCCGTTCTGGATACCGATCTGGCCGCCGTAGGCATTGGTTGGCCGGGTGGAATCCTTGCCCCCCCCGGGTACCAGGCCGGCGGCACGCAGATGCGCGAAGAACTTGAGTGTTTCCTCGGTGCCGTCGTTCCAAACCGTAGCGGTATTCATATCCCAGGCGCCCTCGATCGTACCGTTACCGTTACCGATGGCGCTATCGGCCGGGCCGTATACGCTGAAACGGGTATCGGCGGCGCTGTCGTCGCCGGGCAGCTGCAGATATCGATCCTGGTAGGAATACATCGCGGCGGCGAGACCGGCGTTATCGCTTTCGATGCGCTTCAGCTTCGCATTGGTGATCATTTCCTGGCCCTTGAGAACGCCGCCGATCAGCAGTCCCACGATTACCAGTACGATGGCAATTTCAACGAGTGTGAAACCATTCTGATTTTTCGATTGCATGGAAATCTCCTGTTCTAATTCACGAGCCCGAGAGCTCCTGGTCCTCGATGCAATTCATCTAGGCCTGCTCGAGGGTGCAGGCCTGATAGCGCCGCAGGCAGTTCGCCGGCGTGCCCCGGTACTTCATTTCCCCTCCGCGCAGGATACCGCAGCGATCGCATAACTCCTCGGCATCGGCAAGCAGGTGCGTACTATACAACACAGTATTCTCGCACGATGTGATCGAGCTCATCAATTTCCTTGGAATGATAACGCGCGCGCGGATCAAGCCCGCTCAGGGGTTCATCGAAGATAACCAGGCGCCGGTCAAGCATGAAACAACTCACCAGGCCCAGCCTCTGCACCATGCCGCTGGAGTATCCGCCAATCCGTGCATCAGGCCGATCAGTGGGAAAGTCGAGGAACTCGGCGAGTCCGCCGGCCCTATCAGCATCGGCTTTCAGGCGATACACCGCGGCAATGAACTCGAGATACCGGCGCCCGGTGATGTTTTTCTTAACGTCGAATTTCTCCGGCAGACAGGCGAGTTTTTCACGACAACTCGGGGCGGTATTCTCGAGGCCGTTGACACCTGCGATCGCATAATACTGCTGTTGCTCGACATCGAGGCTCAGCCGCTTGAGTATATCGAGCCCGGCTACGGAATAACTGGTATCGGAAACGGTTAGTACCTGGGTCACGAATACTAGCTCACAAACACAAACTGGCCCGTCAAATATGACGGGCCAGCGGCTTTAATAAAACGTTTTGCCGTTACAGGCGGAAGGCCATATTGTACCTCTTGGTGTCTTGATAACCCGCCGATAATTGGAATGTTGATGTTGATGGTGCCATAGGGGTGCCGGTGGCGGCGGCATCATTCGACTGTACCCTGCCCGTATCGGGTATACCATCATCCAGCCGGGCTTCGATAATTTTTGCAATCGGCCCTTCGATTTGACCAAAGATGGTGACATGGCCTGACAGGTTGAGAGAACCATCCTGAATGCCAACCTGGCCACCGTAGGCATTGGTTGCCAGGGTTACGTCCTTACCGCCACCCGGCACCAGGCCCGAAGCGCGCAAATGCGCCCAGAACAGCTGCGTTTCTTGATAAGTCGTTCCACCCGTCGTATTCCACGTGCCATCGATGGTTCCACTTGCTGCCGTGCTCGAAGCCGGGGCGTAAGCAGTATCTCCAGATCCGTAGACAGAAAAACGACTCAGCGCATCGCTGTCATCGCCTGGAAGCTGCAGGTAGCGGTCCTGGTAGGAAAACATCGCCGCGGCGATACCCGCATTATCGCTCTCGATACGCTTGAGCTTGGCGTTGGTGATCATTTCCTGGCCCTTGAGGACGCCGCCGATGAGCAGGCCCACGATTACCAGTACGATGGCGATTTCAACGAGCGTGAAACCCTTCTGTTTTTTCAGTTGCATGTGACTCTCCAGTTTAAATTCAGTTTTATCTGGGGTAACTGCTGCATTAACCGTGCCAACAATGGAAAAACTATATATTTCCTAAGCACTTAGCATAGCGCACGGGTTAATTTTGCGAAGATTGTTGAGATTCGAACAACTTTTGTTGGAATTCCGACAGTTTGCTTTGCAGGAAACGCAGCTCGTCCGGGTCCCGCACCGAGCCGCTTTGCAGCATCGCCTGGATTATCGCAATGGCCGACTCGACCTCGTTCAGCTCGGCGAGCAGCAGGAATTCGAAGTCGCGCGCCCATTGCGGCATCACCACCGACGCGGGCTGCCGCGCCAGCTTGCGCGCCATGCCCAGCGCCATGTCGAGATCGCCGAGCTTGTGCTTGGCGATGACGCTGGCCTCGGCCAGCCGGCGCCAGTGCAACTGCGGATCGTCATCGAAGCGGCGCTCGATGAATTCGAGGATGCGGCGCAGCTGTGCATGGTCGCCGGTCGCGGTGTAAACGCGTGACGCCAGCAGCATCGGGTACTCGGTGCCGTCGCTGACCCCGCTGATCTGGTCGAGCCAGTCGACCAGCAGATCGTAGTCGATCAACTGGTAGCGAAAATGCCGGCCGACCTGGTTGTCGTGCAATTGCAGTCGAATCGCCAGCAGGTATCCGAACAGCTGCTCTGAACCCATCGCCAGGCCGCGGTAAACGGCCGCGCTGAACGGCTGGCCCAGCGGGCGGTACCGCGTTTCCAGGCTGCGCTGGTCGAAATGGTGATGTAGCGCCTGCAAGCCCAGCAGCAGCAGGAAGGCGAACAGCAATGGTCGCGGCAATGACAGCAGCGGGCGTTCGCTGCGCCGCACTAGAAACTGAACTCCTTGCGATAAAAATCGACCAGGCTCACGGCGAGCAGGAACAGCGCATAGATCGACACCGACAGCAATTGATCGGCGAAGGTGGCGAGCAGGTCCGCCGACTCGAAGAACACGTTGTTTTGCGCGAAACTGCCATTGTCCGGAATGACATAGAGTATCGCGCCGAAGATCAGCTCGAGCGCGCGACTGCTGGCGCTGCCGTCGGACAGGCGCACCGATTCCGCCAGCATCAGGGTGATCAGGCCTGACAGCTTGGCGAGCAGGTAAATCGCCAGCGCAAAGAAAACCGCCAGCGGAACCTTTTCGAGGCTCAGGATCGCGAGCAGGCCGAGCAGGCTGATCAGCATCAATTCGAGCCACAGCGCGCCGGCCCAGTAAACGCCAAGCGCCACACCCCCATAGAAAGACACCAGCAACAGCACCGGCACTACCAGCAACAGGCACAGGCAGGCAATCACCAGCGCCTGCGCGGCGATGTATTGCCAGCGCGCCAGCGGCATCGTCAACAGGCGCTCGAACTGGCGCGACTCGTAATCCTCGGCGACCGCGCTGGCCACCGTCAACAGCGCCAGCAGGGCGAGGCAGTAGCGCATGAAGTCGGCAATGAACGCGCTGACGATGGCGGCGCCATTGATTATCGTCAGCTCGTGGATGAAACCGCCGGCGAGTACCGCCGCCAGCAACAGTACCGCCAACAACACGAACAGGCGCCGGCTGATGATTCCCAGCATCAGGTAACGGAACAGTGCTATAGTCTGGTAGGTCATTCGGGTTTCGTTCGCCTTGTTTAAAATCGACTCACTTTTACAGTACGGCCAGCAGATACTGGCCACTATCCTGCTGCTGTTGCACGCGCTGATCTGGATGGTCGACGAGCCGCTGCTGAAGTTTAGCCTAACTTTCATATTGTATGGGCTGTTCCTGCTGTGGCAACCGCTATGGAGCAAGCAGGCCAGGGTGCGCCAGGGGCCGGTCATCATCGTAACGCTGATCTTCGTGTTACTGGCGTATCGCTTTCCCAATGAATCGCTGGTGTTTTTCGCGCTCATCCTGTCCGGGCTGATCGGCAGCCGCCTGCTCAGCCAGACCGCCTATCGCTCCTTCGACCTGCTCGCACTGCTGATCATCACGCTGGAGATGTCGGTCGGACTGGTGCCGGACACCTTCGCGCAAATCCAGCTGCCGGCGCTGTTCGGCGACTACATGCAAACGGTGATCCTGGTGCCGGTGCTGCTGTTCTACTTTGCGCCCAACCCGGATCACCAGAAACAGGGCCGTAGCCAGGTCGACCTGATGCACGGCCTGCTGGCGGCCACCCTGCTGTTCATCGTGCTGCTGGGCGGCATCGTCATCAACCTGCTGTACGGCGTCGACTACATCGACGGCCTGCTGCTCACCGTGTTCATCGTCGCCACGCTGACCATCGGCATCAGCTGGTTCTGGAATCCCGGCGTCGGCTACTCGGGCATCGGGGTGTTATGGAATCGCTACGCGATGACCATAGGCGGGCCCTTCGAAACCTGGATCAACACGCTGACCACGCTGATCGAGGAGCACTACCTGACGCCGGCCGACTACCTCGAGGCAGCCTGCGAGCACCTGGTGGATAACGACTGGCTGAACTCCATCGAGTGGCGTTTCGAGACCTTCAAGGTCGCCGTCGGCGAGCGCATCGGCACCCGTCTCGAGCACCAGCTGAGCGACAAGATTACCGTGGTGCTGTACTTCAAGGCCGATCCGGGCACCGCGCTGGAGCAGCACACGATCCTGCTGATCCGCATGGCCTACCAGTTCTACCTGGCCAAGCTGAACCAGGAAAAGATGCGCGCGCAGGAACATTTCGCCACCATCCACCACACCGGCGCGCGCCTCACCCACGACGTCAAGAACATCCTGCAGTCGATCAAGACTTCGCTGGAGATCATCGACATGGAACAGGACACGCCGGAAGCGCAAAAGCTGCTGCAATCGAACCTCAGGCAGATCAGTCAACGCCTGCAAAGCACGCTGGAAAAATTACGTGCGCCGCGGCTCAATACCGAGATCAACCTGGTCGACTGCGAAAATTGGATGCGGCGCATCCGCAAGCAGCACAACGCCAACACGCGCATGTTTTTCGACAGCGAGATCGACAACAACCTGGTGATTCCGGTCGATTTATTCGACAGCGTCGCCGAAAACCTGATCAACAACGCGCTCAGGAAAGCGTCGGTGAAGCGCGTCGAGCTGCGCCTGCTGAGCAACGCCGACATCATCCTGCTGTCGGTCTGCGACGACGGTGAGGCGATCAGCGCCGAGATAGAGAGCAGCCTGTTCACCCGGCCGGTGTCGTCGGGCAG
>Ga0209536_100000951_pt1 | contig 47628 bp, 50 predicted proteins | sample DeeMarSeWOR28_12_FD_187461 | JGI IMG/M metagenome (GOLD analysis project Ga0209536, IMG submission 187461) | Marine sediment microbial communities from White Oak River estuary, North Carolina - WOR-2-8_12 (SPAdes) (version 2) | ecosystem: Environmental > Aquatic > Marine > Intertidal zone >...
TGCTCGACTCCATTTCTCGTGCCGGCAGGCCATATCACCGCCCCGGCAATATCCAGGATATGATAGGACGCATCTGCTGAAAGCAGGCCATGTCGACCCGGCTGAGCGACATGGACTTGCGTCCTTAGGCGAATAAGGAGGGTGCGCATTAGAAGGACTAATACACGTGATAGTGCGGGTCTCAAAAAAAAAGTGAGAAAAATGCGATTTTTTCTAAGTTTTCCGCCTGCGTTTTGTCTCTGGCAAACGCCTGTATTAAAAAGGGTGTGTGTTCTCCCCTGTCGAGTGAAATCCGGGGAGAAAAAAAACGTTACATCTTATATAGATGATGGAACTGGAATATTAGACGCATGCCCATGTCAGCAAGCCCCTGCCTTCTCCTCCGAATTCCTTCCGGCAGGGGTCCTTTTAAAGAATCTATCACAGCCCCTCGTCTGCAATCGCGTATCTCGTGCCATCTGGCCGGATTTGACTTGATCGCCGACTTCCTGCGAGCCGGCAGCTCTGCGCGGGCATTCTTGGCATCTTGTGGCCGAGGCGTCCTTAGTCAATCCGTCGGTCCCTGGCCTAATCTGATTCTTTCAGAAGGAATTCGTACTCAGGCTCGAGAAAATAGCCAGGTGCCTTGTTGCCCAGAATCCCCCGCTTTCGGAGTCCCGAAAGGCTGCTCTTGAACTTGAAATTGTAAGGATGACCGGCCTCTTTGGCAAGCTTCTCTCCGGTCAGAGTCCCACTGCCTAAAGCCTCAATTATGTCTTGCTCCGTATCATTTATGCCATTTTCCGCATCGTTCAGCGTCAGCGTGCCCTGCCCTGTGTCTTTTGCAACACGCTGCAACATCAGAACAAGGTCTCGTGCAAGCCTCATAAGGTTGGAATCTTCACGGCGAGCCTCATCAGTGTTATCCTGTTTTAGAATATCAACCTGTGAGGCCTTCAGCAGAAGCTGTTGGAGCTTAACGTGAACCACCCGAACTGTGTCTGGCATTCCAGCGGACAAGTCCATTAACACAATGTTAGCCTGTGGCTCAACAAACCGGAGAAGTTGAATATATCGGCTAAAATCCTTAATAGCATGAGGCATCTCACCTCTTTGCCACTTCTTCAGTCTATCTATCAGTCGCTCTATTTCTGCGATTTGCTCCGAAGTCAGTGTCATTAAACGCCCTCCAATCACTGTTGGTCAATTCTTCAACAAGCCAACCTTGCCTCGATTGACTACTTACAACAGAGGGTATTGTACTCCAACGTCACTATCTGAATTTTTTCCTCAGCTCCAATAAGACCTTTCTCATTCTTGTCGCCTGTACGGGCCTTCCAATCCGCTTGGCCATTTTCCCGGCTCAGCCATCTGCGTGAAGTGTCTTCGGCAGCTTGACCTGGTCTTTCGAACATGCAATCGAGGCCCTCTCATTGGTTTTGAGCTTTTCGCACATGTCCGCTATTCTAAGCATTCCGGATCAAAAAGCAAGGCCTGAAAGGACGCTGGCATTTCAGTAGCAGCCATTTGGCTTTGTTGGGACACCGCACAAATCTGCACAGAGTAGCTATCAGAGGCATTTTGCGGCCGCAGGGCCGATGGTCTGATCCTGATGAGAAAATCAGGGCCGCGGAAATACCCAAGATTCGACCGATATCGCTCGGCGCCTGTGGCGTCCGGGCCGAAGCGCCGTCCCTACCCGGCTGACGCCGGAATAAGGCAGAGCATCCTCAGAACCGAATCGCCCGTGTTCTTGAATCGGTGCTCTTTATTCGGCGGCGCAAATATCACGTATTCGGGGCCGAACTCGTGCTGCTGACCTTCACAGACAAAAACGCCATTTCCTTCCAGGACGAACACCTCGTGCTCGTGCGCATGGGTGTGCAAGGGCGTATGGCCTCCGGGCTGCAATTCGAACATCCGCATGGCAAAATTCTCCGCCCCGTCGGCCTTGGAAATGAGCAATCTCATCTCTGCGTCTTTCGCACCATCGATCTCTACCGGCTTCTTAGCTATGTTGCTGCTGTTTTCGACCTTCATGCTCTGTCCCTCTTGTCGTAACAATACATCAGGCGAGTTTTTTGGCCAGAATTTCAGAGACTACTTTCGGGTTTGCCTGGCCCTTTGTCTTCTGCATAACCTGGCCCAGCAGAAAACCGCGGGCCTTCTTGCTCTTCTTGCCGCCGGCGGTAACGTCCTGGACAGCATTTGGATTTTCCGCAAGGACCTGCTGAACGACGGCCTCCAGCTCATCTGCATCGCTTTTCTGGATCAGATTGAGTTCTTCGGCCAACCGTTCCGGCTCCTTGCCGGTCTCTGCCATTGCCTCGAAAACCGTTGCCGATGAGCCGGCGCCGACCTTGCCGGCTTCGACCATTGCCGCCAGGCGTCCGACGCTCTTGGCGCTGACACCCAGATCACTTACGCCGCATCCCCTTTCATTCGCTATCTTCAAGCCTGTTTGCGTCAGCAGATTGCACACCCGCTTCGGCTCTCCCCCGGCTTCAACTACCTGCTCGAAGAAATCGGCCGTCGAACGCTCAGCCGTAAGCACACCTGCATCGTAATCGCTCAGCTTGTATTGCTCGATGTAGCGCATCTGCCTCTTGAGCGGTAACTCGCACAGATTCGCGCGAATTTCAGCCTGCCACTGCGGCGTTAATTTCACAGGCACAAGATCGGGCTCGGGGAAATACCTGTAATCGTGGGCCTCTTCCTTCTCACGTTGAAGGACGCTTACTTCGCGCTCATCGTCCCAGCCTCGGGTGGTCTTACTGCCCATCGTCATGACCTTGCCCGTCTCTAGAAAATCGTCGAGCTGTCTGCGCTCTTCGTAGTTGACACTTCGTTCCAGCGCCCGGAAGCTGTTGAGGTTCTTGATCTCTACTATGGACGTTCTATATTCGACGCCGTCTTTGGTGATAGCCAGATTGATGTTGGGCTCGAAACGCATGTGGCCTTTCTGCATGTCGGCTTCGGAGACACCTAAAAACCGGACCATTCGCTGCAACTCGACCGCCAGCGCCCGCACTTCGGCGCCGCTGTTCATGTCGGGCTCGGTGACAATCTCAAGCAATGGCGTGCCGGTCCGGTTCAAATCAACCTGCGAGAAGCTGCCCGCAGTGTGCAGGTTCTTGCCGGCGTCTTCTTCGAGGTGCGCCCTTATTATTCCGATTCTTTTGGTCTTGCCCGATTCGAGAGGTATCTCAATAAAACCGTTCTCGCCGAGCGGCAAATCGTACTGGCTTATCTGATAATTCTTAGGCAAATCGGGATAGTAATAGCTCTTTCTGTCCCACTTGGTGAACGTCGGTATCCGGCAGTCGAGGGCCATCGCGGTCAGAACCGAATACTCATACGCCTGCTTGTTCATGACCGGCAGGACCCCGGGCATGCCCAGGCACACCGGACAGACCCTGCTGTTGGGTTCGGCGCCGAACTCCACGGCGCAGCCGCAGAACATCTTGCTCTTCGTGCACAATTGCACGTGAATCTCCAAGCCTACAATGACTTTATAATCGACCTCAACCATATTGATTAACCACGAATTGACTTTCTCATCTCTGGTCTTCTGTTGTGCCAGTCGGTCTCCCTCTCATACATCCGTGCGATCCGCAGCAGTTTTTCTTCGGCGAAGACCGGAGCGAGTATCTGAAGGCCTATCGGCAGCTTGTCGGTGTCGAACCCGCAGGGGATGCTTATGCCGGGGACTCCGGCTAAATTGGCACCTATCGTATAAATATCCGACAGATACATCTGCAGTGGATCATCGGTCTTTTCGCCGATCTTGAAAGCAGTCGTAGGCGCAACGGGCATCATAATGCAGTCGCATTTCTCAAAAGCGCCGGCGAAACCACCACGTATCAGATTCCTGACCCTCAGAGCCTTCAGATAATAGGCGTCGTAGTAGCCGCTGGACAATGCGTAAGTGCCGAGCATGATCCGCCTCTTGACCTCCTGGCCAAACGCCTCGGCGCGAGATTTTGAGTAGACCTCGACATAATCCTTCGGTTCTTGCGTCCGATGGCCGTAGTGAACCCCGTCATAGCGGGCGAGATTGCTTGATGCCTCAGCGGTCGCAATCACGTAATAGGCCGCCGTGGCGTAATCAAGGTGAGGCATATCTATCTGAGTGATTTCGGCACCCAGCTTCCTGTATACCTCTATCGCCTCGCTCAGCGCCCTTCGCACCGATTCATCCGCGCCGGCCGTGTACTCCGGCACAATCGCGATTTTCAATTTCTCCACAGGCTCATCGAGCTTTTCGAGATAGTCACAGGCCGCAGCCGCAGCATCGTCGGCGCTCGTGCTGTCAGCCGGATCGTGCCCTGCGATGACATTCATCATCAAAGCGGTGTCGGTGACAGTCCGTGTGATCGGCCCGATCTGGTCCAGGCTCGAACCGTAAGCGACAAGCCCGAATCGAGAGACCCTGCCGTACGTGGGCTTTAGGCCCACCACCCCGCAGAAGCTTGCCGGCTGTCGGATCGAGCCGCCCGTGTCGGAGCCCAGCGCGGCAAAACAGAGGCCGCCGGCCACGGCCGCCGCCGCTCCACCGCTGCTTCCACCCGGCACGCGAGCGGTATCCCACGGATTGACCGTCTGCTTCAGCCCCGAGTTCTCCGTGCTCGAACCCATCGCAAACTCGTCCATGTTGGTCTTGCCGACAATCACCGCATCGGCGCCGAGCAGTCTGTCCACCACCGTAGCATTGTAGGGGGCATGGAAGTTCTCCAGGATTTTCGAAGCGCAGGTAGTAGCCCCGAAAGTGGTGCACATGTTGTCCTTAACCGCCACCGGTACGCCTGCCAGTCGCCCGGCCGACTCGCCCGCGGCAATTCGACTATCGACATCCGCCGCGGCTTGCAGGGCTCTTTCTTCGCAAGTGCTTATGAAGGCGCCGATGGTCGGCTCGAACCGGCGGATCCGATCGAAAACAGCCATAGTTGCTTCGACACTGCTGGCCTGACCGGCTGCAATCCTGTCACGCAGTTGCTTTGCACCCAACTGTTCCATTGCGAAAGATCACCCGTTATCTGGTCCGGTCGCCTCTGCGGTGCGAAAGGAGCCAGTCGTAAAGCTCCTGACTGTCGTAGGATCTGGTCCATGAGTCATGGCCGGCTTCGGGATAGACCGTCAACTTGGCATTTCCACCGCGGCCGTTTATTGCATTGACCATTTCCTCCGATTCTTCGAGGGCAACCACATTGTCCTTGGCTCCGTGAAAGGCCCAAACGGGCATGTCCCTGAGCCTGTAGGCCATGAAACGCTTGCCGCCGCCGCAGATGGGAACGATGGCGGCAAATCGATCGGGGTATTTGGAGGCCAGAGCCCATGTCCCGTATCCGCCCATACTCAGACCGGTCAGATAAATCCTGTCCGTGTCCACATCGTACCGAGCGACGATATCGTCCAGCAGATGCGTAAGAACGTCGAGTTTTTCATCCCACCAATCACCTTCGGGACATTGTGGAGAGACAACGATGAAGGGAAAGTCCTCCCGCTCTTCAACGATCTTGGGCGGGCCGTGAACCTTGACCTTCTGCAGGTCTTGGCCGCGCTCGCCGGCGCCGTGCAGGAACAGCATGAGGGGCCAGTCTTTCTCTTCTTGGCCATAGTCGGCGGGCAGAAACAGCAGGTAGTTGCAGCTAAGAGTCTTAGTTATGGTCTCTTCAAAGGTCTGCGAATGCTGGCCGCCCCGCTCAATCAACTCGCGTGTCATCTTTTCTCTCTCCATCTGCGCGCAGCCGGTCAGGAACGAGGTTGCAAACACAGGACACAACAGATACGCTGCCTTCATTGTCAGATACCTCCCAATTCATTGGCGACGGTTCTCATGCGCCGGAACTATCATCGAGTATCTTCGGCACCTTGAAAAATCCTCCATCTCGCTGCGGCGCATTGGCCAACGCTTTTTCGGTTCCGAGCGATTCTTCGACGCGGTCCTGCCGAAAGACGTTGCTGATCGACAGGCAATGCGCCAGAGGCTCGACGTTCTCGGTGTCCAGCTCGTTCATCTTCTCGACGTAACCAAGGATCGCGCTTAGCTGGCCCGTGAATTCTCCAACCTCAGCGTCGGTGAGTTGGAGCCTAGCCAGTTTGGCCACTTTTCTCACCTGAGATTCTTCAATTCTTTCTGCCACTGCGTGCGCCCCTGCCTAAATAAAAAGCGAGGCAGAATCCCACCCCGCTGTAAAAAGTACAGTCTTACAAAACAGTTTTGTCAGTCAGCTTCTTTAGCGGCGGGCTTGTAGTCCCGCTTCGGCGGCTTCTGGACAAGCCCCATCCGTATAGCCTTGGCTGAAACCTTTATTCGGCAGACCCTGCCGTCGACGACGGCGCGGACCTTCTGTATGTTCGGCTTAAACTTTCTTTTGGTGATGCCGGTCACCTTCTTGCCGACACCCCCGAGGTACTTTGCCTTACCGCGCCGGGCTATGCTCCGGCCAGCTACCGTTCGCTTACCTGTGAAGTAACATACTCTCGACATCAAATACGCTCCTATATCTTTTAACGCATGCTGGGTTTCTACCCCACCAAAGCGCTTAAATATACAATTTCGCCCAAGATTTGCAAGGGCAAACCAGATTTTGACGCAAAAAAGCTCTTCTTTGGGAGAAAATGTCCATCCAACCCCAGAAAGCGTGACTTTCGAGCGATACCTGGCACTACACCCGGCATCTGAGAAACACGCCAGCCTCACTTGCGGGCCGATTGGCCGGCACCAATCTTCTGAAGGTACGCTATTTCGCCGGCGGTGAGCGTTCTGAATTTCCCGGCGCCCAGGCCTCGAGAAGTCAGCCTGCCGATCTGTGTCCTCTTGAGCGACTTGACGGGCAGGCCGACTTTCGCCAGCATTCTGCGGACCTGCCGGTTGAGACCCTGCCGGATAGTGACTTCGATCAAAGATTCGGTGTGTCCGCGTTTGAGGATTTTGGCCGAAGCCCTGCCGGTCTTGCCCTCGGCCAGCCAGATCCCTTTCTTGAGTCTTTCAATCTGCTCGCCCGTGATTTTGCCCTTTACCCCAACAACATAGGTCTTGGGCAACCCGTATCTCGGATGCGTCAACTTGTTCGCCAGCTCACTGTCATTGCTCAGGAGGATTATTCCCGTGGTATCGACATCGAGCCTGCCCACACAGAAGATCCGCTCGTCAGTAGGGATAAGATCTATCGCTTTCTTTCTGCCCTGCGGGTCGCTGTTGGTGCAGATAACACCTTTCGGCTTGTTCAGAAGAAAATAGACCTTCCGGGCGGCGCCGATTCGCCTGCCATGAACGGTTATGACGTCTTTTTCGGGATCGACGAAGGCCGGCAGCTCATCCACAACCTTGCGATTGACCCGCACCACTCCGCTTACAATCAGCTGCTCACAATTTCTGCGAGAGTCGATCCCGGCCGCCGCCAGGACTTTCTGCAATCTTTGTTCAGCCATCTGTCTTCCAATCCTAAGCAAGCCTTCGGGCGTAGATAATTGCGACACATGATAAGACCCAGAGCACCAGGCCGATCTGAAACGGCAGATCTGCAAGGATAAGCCGTACCGGCCCCGAAAATCTACCTTTCTGCATCAGCGCGCTGAGACGAAAGATACAGTATAGAACCAGCGGGCTCGTGTATACCAGATTGATCGTCCCGAACCTCTCCACGGTCCGCCCATCCATAGCATAAAGAAGGAAGCACACAATCGCCAGGCCGCTGGTGACATCGACCATGTGGCCCAGCAACTCGGGTGTATAGGCTGCCAGTGTCTGACGAAACGACTCGCTGTCGGTGCGAAGCTGCGCTATTTCGCTGCGGCGTTTGCTGAAGGCCAGGAACAGACACAAAGCGAACGTGCAGATAATCAACCAAGGCGATATGAACACTCTCACAACGACCGCGCCGGCCATTGCCCGCAGACAGAATCCGATTGATATTGCCAGACAGTCGAGGATCGTCACGCTCTTGAGTAGCAGCGAATACAGAACCATCAGCAATATGTACAGGATGACGATAATCGCGAAATACCGCGCCAACAGAAAGCTGCCGATGATCGCCAGAGCGGCACATGAAATGGACATAACCGTTGCCAGACGAACGCTCAGAGAACCGGCTGCGATGGGCCTGCTGCATTTTTCCGGATGAAGACTGTCGGCCTTGCGGTCCACAATGTCGTTGAAGATATACACCGCCGAAGCGGCGAGGCAGAAGCATAGAAAGCCGCCGATCGCCCTGCCGACAGCAGGCAAATCGGTGAGTTTTTGTCCAAAAATCAGAGCTGCGAACACAAATACGTTCTTGATCCAATGCTGTGGACGCATTATCTGCAAGAGTTTCATACTTGGTGCCCCATCTATGTTCACGGTGCTTGTTGAGAATATCGACATTCGAGCCGATTAAGGGTAAAATTATATGATAATAAGTGCATAGTGTATCGCAAGAATTCCATCTGATCAGCGCGACCGAAAAGCAGGGCTGAAATCATGATAACAGTAGTTGTGTTTGACCTGGATGACACGCTGTACGACGAGATTGAGTATTGCCGGAGCGGTTTTGCAGCCGTATCCAAGTTTTTAGCCAATGCGCGCGATGCGCCTGATTGCGAGAGCATTTTTGCCGCTCTCTGGGGGCAGTTCACAGCCGGAAATCACACCAGGACCTTCAATGCGGCTCTCGACGAGCTTGCCATCGACTCCGACGACAAGCGTGTTTTGGAGCTGGTGAAGGTCTATCGCAGCCACGTCCCGAAGATAACGCTGCCTGAGGACAGCCGCCGCATCCTTGTCGAGCTGAGCACAAAATATACGCTCGGGCTGCTGACTGACGGTTTTCTGCCGGCGCAGCGCCTGAAGGTTCAGCGACTGGGAATCGAGAATTATTTCCAGAGCATTGTCTACACTGAAGAGCTAGGCAGGCAGTTCTGGAAACCATCGCCGGCGGGATTCGAGAAGATAATGCGGGACCTGAACGCCAGTGCAAAACAGACCGTTTACGTGGCGGACAATGAGAAGAAGGATTTCATTGCACCGAACAGGCTGGGGCTTTCAACCATTGAGCTGATCCGCCCGGCTCGGATACATGTGTCGATCTCACATGAACCCGGCGCTGCCGCCCAACACAAAATACACCAAATCGGCCAATTACCGGCGGTCATAGAGCAACTTTGAGGCTTTTGGCCTCTCGGTGAGTGTCAACTTCGTGCCGACAAAACTGCCGATAATCGTTCTGTCGGCAAAAACGGTCCTCCAATCGGCTTTTTTTGTTGACTTGGGCATCCTTTCCTGAGATAATACTGTTCAGGACAAGCTTTTAAGGGTGATTTATCCATATTTCTAAGGAGTCTTTACTATGCCAGCACGCAGGAGAAAGCAGAGCAATGCTATGCTCTACACTCTAATAACCTTTGTCGGGCTCTTTATAGCTGCAACGACGATTGCGGTCATATACTACGTCAAAGCCGAAGAGTACAGGACCGGTCTGGCCGATCTTCAGCGAGAGATGGATGAGCTGGCCACGAGTACGGAAAGGAACTCGTTAAGCGCTACGGTCGGAGAACGGCAGGCCCGCACTAGCTACATAGGCTCGATGATTGCCTACGTCGACACGGCATTGACCATGATTGTCGGCGGCGTCCCGGCGCCGGATTCGGCGGAAGCCAAGGTCAAAACGGCCAACACACAGGTAGCCGATGGACTCAACGTGGCCGCCAATCACATCGATATCGGAGACCCCAACAGGATAGGGCTTGTTCAGGCAATCAAGGCTCTGGCGGCAGAGTTGGACAATGCCAAGAAGGCCAAGCTCGACACGGAGAAACTGCTAGCCGAACAACAGGAAAGATTCAAGAAAGCCGACGAAGCCAATATCGAAAAAGAAAATGCACTGGCGGCCGAGAGAGACAAGATTCAGCAGGCTTTCGAAGATGAGCAGCAAAGATATGTGGATCTTGCAGCGAGTCTGAAACAGACAACAGGCGAGCGGGTTCAGACACTCACCGAGGAGCGGGATCAGGCAAGAGAGGACCTGAAGACACTCAATGGCATGCTGCTCAAGACGCAGGCATTATTGAATACCGCCGAGGACAGAATCAAGCAGGCCCAGGACGAGGTTGCCAAGCTTGAGCCCGGCCCGGACCGTGGCGTGTTGGCACACCAGAGCGACGCAGAGGTGATACTTGTCGACGGCAAGGCCCAGGTGGTCCATCTGAATATCGGCAGCGACGATCATGTCTATCCGGGGCTCACATTCACCGTCTACGACAGAGGCGGTTCGATCCCCGAGGATGGCAAGGGAAAGGCCGAGATCCAGGTGTTCGACGTCTCGAAAACCTACTCAGCGGCACGTATTCTCAAGCCGGATATTAATAATCCCATCCTCGCGGGTGACGTTGCCGCAAACCTGATCTGGGACGCTAAGAGGAAGAACACATTTGTTGTCGCCGGCGACTTTGACCTCGACGGCGACGGCGAGCTTGACGCCGACGGCATCGACAGGATTAAGAGACTTGTCACGAAATGGGGTGGCGAAATGGCCGATTCGGTCTCTCTGGACACCGACTTTCTCGTACTGGGCAAGCAGCCGGCGGTTATACAAAAACCCTCTATCGAAGAAGAGGAAATAGATCCCAGGGCGATGGCGCGACATGAGGCATCGCTGGCGAGACTCAGCCGCTACAACCAGCTACTGGATCAGGCACAGAGCCTGTGGATACCAGTGTTCACGTACGAGAAGTTCCTGCATTTCGTAGGCTACAATTCGCAGGTAAGTCAGGCCGGCGCCTTTTAAGGAGGCGCCACTCCAATCGAGGCGACGAAGACCTCGCCCGTGTAACGAGCGGCCTGCGTGGATGTAAAACCCTTCTTGACGGCGACAAATGTCACCGTCCAGGATGCCTCGATCGCCGCCCCGAGAGGCCGGCCCGTATCACAATCCAGTCCGGACGGAATGTCCACCGCGAGAATGGGACATTCACAGGAGTTGAGAGTCTCTATCAATCGCCTGTAGTCGTCCCTGAGCTGCCCGCTCAGTCCGGTGCCGAATAAGCTGTCTACGATCAAATGCGCGCCGGTGGTGAATTCGCGGACTCTGGGCCCAATCTCATCTTCAGCGAGATTCAACTGATTGACGGAAAGGCCCATCCGATCCAGGATGTCCAGATTTATCTTCGCATCGCCTTTGATCCTGGTCCGATCTCCGCACACGACAACCGTTACTGCGAGGCCGCTGTTGCTGAGGTGTCGTGCGATGACGTAGCCGTCGCCACCGTTGTTTCCCGTTCCGCAGAATATGCAAACCTTCGGTGCCGAGAGGTCTTTCAGCTTCTCTTCGATCAGCCCGGCACAGCCCCGCCCGGCATTCTCCATCAAGATCACACCCGGAATGCCGAGCTCATTTATCGCCCAGGCATCGACAGCACGAACCTGGTCTCTTGTCATCACTACACACTCTTTCTGGGGCGAGTACTTTTCCATAGCCGGCAATTATAGACTACGCATAAGGGCTCGTCAATTGACACAGGCCGAGTGGGCAATTACAATGTCCAGCGTCTGTTGTTGGATCGCGATTTCAATCTGCACGAGACTCAACGCATGAAGATATTGCTTACAAATGATGACGGAATTTTCGCACCGGGCCTGGCCGCACTGTACAAAGAGCTGCTCAAGATCGGGGAGGTTACCGTGGTCGCCCCGTCTGACAGCCGCTCGGGCGCAAGCCACAGCATTACCTTCCTGGAACCGCTGGTGTGCAACAGGGTTGAGATCAACGGCTTGTTCACCGGTTACAGCGTTCAGGGCTCGCCGGCCGACTGCGTCAAGCTTGCCGTCATGCAACTCCACAAAGATCCTATAGATCTGCTCGTGGCCGGTATCAACAACGGGGCAAACGCCGGCATAAACGTCTATTACTCAGGCACTGTGGCTGCCGCGATGGAAGGGGCGTTCTTGCAAGTCCCAGCCGTCGCCATGAGCTTAGCTTCTGAGAGTAGGATGGATTTCGAGGCCGCGGCAATACACTGCGCACGGATACTCAAGAAGCTCATGCCGGTCGAGAGAGGAGCTGTGATAAATGTCAACATACCGCTACTATCGAGAGGCGAACCCAAAGGTGTTCGAGTTGTGCCGCAATCAAGCAAAGGGTTCGACGAGTACTACATCCCGCAGAAGGATGAACAGGGTCAGACGGTGTTTCAGTTGGCCGGTGAGCACCATCCGGCCGACGGAGTCCACGCCGACTCAACCTCGCTGCTCGAGGGCTACATAACCGTAACGGCCCTGGCGCCGGACATGACAGACCACAGAAGAACACAGGAGCTCAGTAACAAGCAGTGGTGAGTCAATGAAAGCATTGGTCAAGAACAAGGCAGAGCTAGGTATTTGGATGGAGGACGTACCCCTGCCGGAGGTGGGCAAGAACGATGTCCTCATAAAGATTCAGAAGACCTCTATATGCGGCACTGATATTCACATCTTCAATTGGGACGCGTGGGCCCAAAAAACGATAACGACGCCACTGATCATCGGCCACGAATTCGTCGGCACTGTCGCTCAAATCGGCGCAAACGTGCGCGATGTCGAGATCGGCGAGCTTGTCAGCGGAGAAGGGCATATCGTCTGCGGCCGCTGCAGGAACTGCCTGGCCGGGCGCAGACATCTGTGTACAGATCCAAATTGTATCGGAGTGGAACGCGACGGCGCATTTGCCGAGTACCTTGCCGTACCTGTCTCGAACATCTGGCATTGCGACCCGAAGATACCGGCCGATGTTCTAAGCTGCTTCGACCCGTTCGGCAACGCCGTCCACACGACGCTTTCCTACGACCTCGTGGGAGAGGATGTGCTGATAACCGGTGCAGGCCCTATCGGCTGCATGGCCGTTGCGGTCGCCAGGCAGGCCGGAGCGCGATATGTAGTGATTACCGATGTCAACCCGTATCGCCTGGAACTGGCCAAGAAGATGGGTCCGACGCTGACACTTGACGTCAGAAACGAAAGAATCGAAGATGCCGTCAAGAAGCTCGATATGAAGGAGGGATTCGACGTCGGCCTCGAGATGTCGGGCCATCCCGCGGCGTTCCAGAGCATGCTCGCAAACGTCTGCCACGGCGGCAAGATCGCGATGCTGGGCATAATGCCGCCGACGGCTGTCGACTGGAACTACGTTGTATTCAACGGCCTGACGATCAAGGGTATCTATGGCCGAGAGATGTTCGAAACCTGGTACAAGGCCACGATGCTCATTCAGGGCGGAGTCGATATAACGCCGCTGATTACTCATCGGTTCGGCTACGCCGAATACAGCGCAGCATTCGAGGTGATGAGATCGGGTGATTCTGGAAAAGTCATTCTGAACTGGGAACAGGAACATAGTGCTCACGATTGAAATTTCGCGTTCTTTGCGCGGGTAAGTAGCTTTACAATAACTGTTGATGATCTTGCTCACGGGAATTTACTACCCTGAAGGGTATAATAGAGCTGCTAAGTCAGCCAAGCGAGGAGCCGCCAAATGTTTGGACAGATGCAATCGCACATCGCCAGCGAACTCCACCAGATCAACGCCAGTGGACTCTACAAAGCCGAACGCATCATAACCAGCCCGCAGGATGCCACGATCACAGTCCGGGGCGGACAACAAGTCCTCAATCTGTGCGCCAACAACTATCTCGGGCTTTCCGATCATCCCGATGTGATCCGGGCCGCACAGGAAAGTTATGCCAAATGGGGATACGGCCTTTCCTCAGTCAGATTCATCTGCGGCACACAACAGATACACAAGCAACTTGAGCAGAAAGTCTCAGAGTTTCTCGGCACCGATGATACGATTCTCTATTCTTCGTGCTTCGACGCCAACACAGGGCTGTTCGAGACGCTGCTCAGCGCCGAAGACGCGATCATCAGCGACCAGCTCAACCACGCCAGCATCATCGACGGAATACGTCTCTGCAAGGCTCAGCGGCTGCGCTTCAAGAATTGTGACATGCAGGATCTTGAGGATAGGCTGCGCGAAGCAGAATCGGCGAGATTTCGCATGATCGCCACCGACGGTGTGTTCTCGATGGATGGAACCATCGCCAGGCTGGACCAGATATGTGAGCTCGCGGAAGAGTACGACGCCCTGGTCATGGTGGACGACTCGCACTCTGTCGGCGTACTCGGCGAACAAGGCCGCGGCACGCACGAACACTGCGGTGTGATGGGGCGTGTTGATATTATCACAGGCACATTCGGCAAGGCACTCGGCGGGGCCAGCGGCGGCTACACGAGCGGCAGGAAAGAGATCATCGAATTTCTGCGCCAGCGCTCGCGTCCGTACCTGTTCTCGAATACCCTCGCGCCGGCCATCGCCGCCACTTCGCTGACTGTGCTCGACATGCTCCTGGCCTCAACAGAATTACGCGACAAACTCGCCGTGAACACCCGCTATTTCAGGCAACAGATAGCCGACCTTGGGCTAAACGTTATCGAGGGCGAGCACCCAATCGTGCCGATAGTGCTCGGTGACGCCGTCCTGGCCCAGAAGATGGCCGAGAGACTTCTGGAAAAAGGTGTTTACGTCATAGGATTCTCCTATCCGGTAGTCCCCAAGGGAGCGGCCCGGATCCGCACACAAATATCAGCCGCCCACAGCCTCAAGGACCTCGACTTCGCCATTGAAAGGATCAGCGAAGTAAAATGCGAGCTGGGCATTTGACTTCGTATCGGCAATGTTGTATAGTGCATGATGTGGGTATGAAAAGCTTTGTAACAGTGGGGTTTATCGAACAGAAGCTGGTTTTTGCGCATCCTAATTTGTTAGAACCGGATCTTATGCCGGATCTTATGCGTTTCTTGGACGAAAGGAAGGATACGAATGAGAAATAGAGCTTTCACATTAATCGAGCTGCTGGTCGTCATCGCGATCATTGCAATCTTGATGGCCGTGCTCATGCCGGCCCTGAACATAGCCAGAGACCAGGCCAGGCGGATACAGTGCATAAGCAATGTAAAGAGCCTCACGCTGGCCTGGTTGCTGTACAAAGACGATAACGACGACAGACTGGTCGGCGGCCTTCCTCAACGTCAGACCGATGCCTGGATGTTGGGCCCTCAGGGCAATGATCCCGACCCCATCGAGAGGGCGAAGGAGGGATTGAGGCGCGGCAAGCTCTTCGAGTACACCAAGAAGGTCGCAGTGTATGAGTGCCCCTCCGACGAACGCCGAAAGCGGGCCAATCAACTGGCCTACGGCAGCTATTCTGTGGCTGGCGGAATGAACGGCGAAGAGAAAGAATGGAGCAACAGGGCCCTCTACACATACGCCGAAATACCGCACCCAGCGAGCAAACTTGTCTTCGTAGAGGAGATCGATCCGAGAGGATGGAATATGGGTTCGTGGGTAATGGACCCGGCGGGAAACAACTGGATCGATCCGCTGGCGATCTGGCACAGTAAGAGCAAGGGGGTTATGAGCTTTGCCGACGGAAGCACGATAATACACACTTGGGTCAATAAAAGCACAATCGACCTGGCGACCCGCGCCGCATGGGGCGACCAGAGTGTGTTCAATTTCACACCACCTTCCGATGAACGTGAAGACATCGAGTTTATGCACAAGGGCTACGCCATACTGCCCAAGGCGCGAAGGTAGCCGCCTGGCGCCGCTTTCGCAAGCTAACTGCTGACACTAGAACAAGGATTGGCCGGATGTTCGACTTCTTCGAGCAACCCTACACACTCGTTGGCGCGGCCGTTCTGGTCTTGTTCGGCGTGCTTACGTTTCGAAGTGTTCTTCCGGAAAAACGCCGCTTCTGGCAATGGCTTCTTCCCGTCGTGCTGGCTGGGGGCGCGTTCGCCCTGGACGCCCTGGTACAGACGGACGCCGAGCAGATCAGCGGTACGATAGAGACGGGCGCCGCAGCCTTTGAGGCAGAAGACCTCGCTGCCCTCGGCCAGGTTATCTCCGACGACTACAGCGATTCGATTCACAGCACTAAGGAACGGCTGCTGTTCTACTGTCGCGAGACGCTTTCTCAGAGCCTAGTCGTGAAGGCCAGGATCAAGGGCCTCAAGCTGATGAACGTATCGGATGCGAACGCGACTGTAATGGTCTTTGCGCAGATAACATTTGACAAGAACAGTTATGTCGCCGCGAACTACAAGCCCTCTCTGCTGATAAAGGCAAGGTTGAACCTCAAGAAACGGCCCGGTGTCGGATGGCTCATCAGCCGCGTCGAGTTGGAGGGACTCGACGGACAATCCGTCGGTTGGAGACAAATCAGGTAGTCTCACCTCCGGAAATCAGCTCCGCAATAGCGGCCCGGCACTCCTGGCGGGCGCTTTTGCGGACAATTGGCGAAAGTTGTCCCCCGGATTGACCGATAGGAGGAGGGTGCAGGAACTGCAGAGCTGTTCACGAAAAAGGTTGATGTTAATGATGGCAAGACTGAGAAGACAGAGAATACCTTTGAAGCCCAGGCTGTTCACGATCCAATGGTATCCGAGCAGCAGGAGCTGCGTCCACCCGGGCGGCACAAAGGTCAGCCCCCAGCAGATGCCGCCGTTGATGGTCCGCAAGGCCGAATGGCGACGTTGAAACCGCATATTCTGCACAAACAGCCTTTTCAAACCGACAGATAAGAGCCGTTGTCGCCACCACACAAATCCCGATCCGCCCAAGCCTCGACCGATGCCGATACCCGTCCACACGCCCCATAACTTCCAGGCACATCGTACACCTCAACAGGGCAAGACCGACACCCCACCGGCGAGGCCCGCGACAGGCGCTATTGTCAGACGACAACTATATGCCGCCAACAATCAACTCAGTATCTCAGCCAAATCCTCATCGACGGTCCCGATGGGCTTAACGGCAAACTTGTCCACAAGCACGTTGAGCACGTTGGGGGTGATGAAGGCCGGCAGACTTGGCCCAAGCCTTATGTTCTTTACGCCCAGATGCAGCAATGTCAGCAGGATCGCCACGGCCTTCTGCTCGTACCAGGAGACTATCAGTGAAAGGGGCAGATCGTTGACACCGCAGCCGAAGGCATCAGCCAGCGCCAGTGCGATCTTGACCGCCGAGTAGCAATCGTTGCACTGGCCGGTGTCCAGCAGGCGCGGAATTCCGTCGATGTCGCCGTAATCGCGGTAATTTAAGCGGTATTTGCCGCAGGCGGCAGTCAATATCACACAATCGTCCGGGACCTTCTCAGCAAACTCGGAGAAGTAGTTGCGCCCCGGCTTGGCCCCGTCGCAACCGCCGATAAAGAAGAAGCGTCGAATCTTGCCGGCCTTGACGGCCTCGATGACCTTGTCGGCCAGACCGAGAACGGCGGTATAATGAAAGCCTGTGCTGAGCGTTCCGTTGGAACTGTCGCCCAGAGGCGGCAGCGCCAGAGCCTTTTCGATAACGGCACTGTAGTCCATACCTTTGATATGCGTGACACCGGCGGCGCCGGCGATGCTGCAAGTAAACATCCGGTCTTTGTAAGAGTCCTTGGGAATCATGATGCAGTTGGTGTTTACGAGGATGGCTCCAGCAAAATCATCGAACTCCTTCTTCTGATTCTGCCAGGCCGTACCGTAATTGCCGACCAGGTGTTTGAATTTGCGCAGCTCCGGGTAGCCGTGAGCGGGCAACATCTCACCGTGAGTGTAGACGTTGATGCCCTTGCCTTCGGTCTGCTTCAAAAGCTCATGAAGACTGAGAAGGTCGTGCCCGGTTACGAGAATCCCCGGACCGGCTTTCGTGCCACTTGGCACCGTCGCCGGAGTGGGATTACCGAACTTCGCCGTGTGGGCATCGTTAAGCATTTCCATGACCCGAAGGTTCATCTCGCCGGCCTTGAGCACCAGTTCCAGATAACGGCTCAGATCAAAGTCCACGTTCGTCAACGTAGCAAACAGCGCCTCATGCATGAAAGCATCAACTTGTTCGTCTTTTTGCCCGAGCTCTCGTGCATGATACGCGTACGCAGCGATACCTTTTAACCCGAACGTGAGGGTGTCCTGCAAGCTCTGAATGTCCTCGTCCTTGCCGCAGACCCCTACCTTGGTGCAGCCTGCGCCGCCCGCCGCTTGTTCACATTGATAACAAAACATAATATTCCTTTCACTTTTATAACGGTTTACAGTTCGATTCCAAGAACACATCTTCTGCTATTCTGCGCCCCTCGCGCGTCTTGAATCTCTTTTCGATTATCGCCCGCAGCTGCTCATCGGTTGCACCTGGAGACTCAACCGGTGTATTCACCAGCAAGTCCGCGTCCCAGATAATGCGAAACTCAGTCGTATCGATTTGCTTTGCGCTGTGATGGTTCGCGATGATCTTGCATACGTGCTCGACGACATCGGGCGAAATGTCGTATTTGTTCATTATCTCGGCGGCAATCGGCGCACCTTCGATTTCCTGGTGCTTTCCCGCTGCCGATCCGTGCTTTTGCTCGGCCTGGTGGATACCTATATCATGCAGGATTGCAGCGGCCCTGACGATCAGCGGATCGCCGCCTTCAACCGCCTGTATCTGCTCGGCGTAATTCAAGACGGCCGTCGCATGCTCGATCCGCTTTTCGTCACCTGCAAAATACGTTTCCATCTCATACACAAGCTTGTCGCGGATTGCACGAAGACTGTTTATCGTGCTGACGCCCAGACACTGCTCGGCATACTGACACCACTCTGCGCAACCAAGGTCTATCTTTGGATTGACGACTATTTGCCCGCAACTGCGGCATTTCAACTTGGGCTCATCCTTGAAGAACTCGACCGCCCTGCCGCAGCCGGAGCACTTCACCTCAAATATATCCTCAGGCTTCCAGAATCTCTGGTCTTGTCCCGGGCATCGCACCATAGTCTTCTCTCGGCTTAGGCTATCAGGCCCGTTCATTCGGCTGCCTGCAGCCTGGGATTGGAAAGCACCAGGCCACACTTGTGGCATTTTTGCGTCTGGTCGTCTTGAAAAAACTCAACGGTCTCTCCGCAACCGGAACACTCAACCTCGTAGATCCCTTCAGGCTTCAGGAATGTTTCTTCTTCTTTTGGACATCTATGCATTTGCTTGGCCCCAAATTTTCCCTTTCACTTTCCTTCGACTACTCACGAATCATCGTCAGCAGCATTTTGAATTCTCCCTCGGCGTTAACAGCGTGTGGCACATTGGCCGGCATTATTATGATCTGTCCTTCACCGACCTGCTGATCCTGCCCCCCTATCGTCAGTCGCGCCTTGCCCTCGAGAACCTGGACGACGGCGTCATAAGGCGCGGTATGCTCACTCAACTTCTGGCCCTCGTCAAAGGCGAACAATGTAATTGTCCCAACCGGTTTGTCCAGTATCGTCTTGCTGACAATCGAATCGGCTGAATAGTCGACAAGTGCCGCCAATTGTTGACCCTGGCCCAGACAGTCCGACAAAACTGTAGCTTTTCTCTCTTGACCGACCATTTCTTTCTCCCGTTGCGATTTCGCCCTGTTTTCTATTGTTCGGCACTTTGGTTTTGCGACAAATCTTCAAACGTTATGCTCCCCAGGCTGTTTACGATAGTCTCCTGGACGCCGGCAAGCTTGGCTCTGACCGAACAGCTCATCTGCCGGGAACAGACGTCGTCACTCAACAGGCACCTGTTGAGGCTTATCGGGCCTTGGATAGCTTCAACGACCTCCAAAAGCGTTATATCCGAGGGGGCTTTACCCAGATTGAAACCGCCTTTTGGCCCCATACAACTGTCTATTAGCCTTGATCCGTGCAGTTTTTGCATCAGCTTGCACGCCAGCGGATATGAGACGCCCTCTTCGCTGGCCGCTATCCTTGTCGAGACGGGCCCGTGTCCGTATTGCCTGGCAAGGTTCACCATCAAACGCACCGCATAATCTGTGTTTCGCCTGACCACATCCATCTTTGCCCTACCCGGAGCCAGGGGGCTCTCAATTAGCACATCGCACGATTATTAAGACTACTTTTGGCTTATATACCCAGAATAGTCCTACTTGTTTGCCCTGTCAACACAGAAAATTGCCTTTTTGGCAAGTTTTTTTGCCTTTAGGCGATAAATCTTGCACTCTATTGCCTCCGTCAGACCTCTTTTACCTCGTTGACGCCTTGGCCCGCCGCCTGACCGACACAAATCTTCTTCGTCAGGCCTTTCGCAGATGTAAAGGCATATTCCTCCTGAGCTTTCAACAGGACCTTGTCTTTCGCGGCAATAAGCTCGACGTCTTTGGCCGGGTACCTCTCTCGGATCACGTTGGCCAGGAAAAAAGCCTTTTCCAGCCCGTCCCCAGTCTGAAAATTGGCCACCTCGTCGGGCTGGGCCAACCTTTCGCCGTCGTAGATCGAATTGTCTCTCATCTGTTCGAGCCAGCGGTACACCTGCTCAGGCGACATCGACGCGGTCATTCGGATCGAGATCGGATTGCGCTCTAGGGCTGCCTCGACAAAGGGAGCCCAGTGGCAGCTTCCCATATCACGATATGCGTAGAAGGCCAGATCCGCAGTGCAGTTGCTCTGCCTCTCTCGCTGAAGATAATCGATTATCTCCTGCCTGTCCTGATCGACGGATATTCGAAGTGGCTCGGTTGGCAGGAAGTCCTTATCCAGGTTCGGAAGTTTCGCCTCGGTGTGCAGGAAATCGGCCAACTCGCTGACGAACAGCCCGACACCGGGGATCACGGGCTCAGCAAACGCTTGCAGAGCGGATCTTCCCTCGTCTGTCTTCAAATCCGGCCTGCTCTGCTCTATGAATTCTTCAAGCCGGTCACAGCGAATCCTGCCCGGCAGCTCATACGGAAGAAAATCCTCGTCTGAAACTTCGGCAAGCAGCTTGCCAAAAGTATTGTCACCAACCCTGTAATTGCTGCCGTGCTCGTAATGGAAGAGAACCTCGGCCTTGAGAAACTGCGCCTGGCCGCGGCAATCGCGGCATACTTGAAAGAACTCCTGATATCGGTGGTGGGTGCGCAAAAAGCTCGCAAAGACGGCAAGCGAAAGCTCTGCCGACAGATAGGCGTCAAGTTTGCCGGCAAATTCCTTGTAGAGTGCCTTGTCTATGGTCGCCTCGTCGTACATGCAATGTATGTATCCGCTATTATGTGCGACAATCGTGACGTTCTCGTTACGCAGGGCCCGTTGAGCCTTATTCGAAATTTCGGTGCCGTTGAACCACATCGTCTTGGTCACGAGCCTTCGGTTGTTGGTCAGGACTCCGTCCTGCATATCGATGAAGTTCTGCGAGTGGAGCGGCGTAAGTATCATGTAAATGTCTTCGAGGGCAATTCCACAGACTATGAATGCCGCGGCAACGTACAGCGCAGCAAGCGAGACACACTCGCCGGCCCCCGTACGATAGCCTTCTTTGAGTCGGAAGGCATCCATCGCTTCGACCGTCTCGGTCTTCCAGTACGGGATGATATCGTCATGGTACTTGTCCAGGCCGAAATGGCGGCGGATGTCCACGTCGAAGTAGTACTTGTCCCCGTGATAGCCGAACAGCGCGTTGCTTGCGGCGACATGCTCGGAGGATATGAACTCTTTGAACCTCGCAAGCTCGTTGCTCTTGCTCGTCAGGCCCCATGTTTCAAGATCGAGATTAAACTCGAACTCGTCGATTATGAATTGCTTCAGTCGCATCAGTTTTTTGTACTTGCTTTTGCCCTTCAGCTTCTTGAAGCAATCCAGCTGGCGCCAGCGCCAGATGATCGGGCTCATTATATTCGCAAGAACCAGGCTGTACATCAACTCCGGGAACACAAATATCTCCATGTCCGAAAGCGTTATCGCAGACGTGTATTTCTCAAGCTGCGTTGAATCCATTATCCTTTGGCTCCTGCTGCTGTCGGCTCAGAGATCAACATCCAGACTTTCGGGCAGCGTCTCGACAAATGCCTTTATTTGGTCCCGCGCTCTTCGAAAAGCCGCCATGATCTGATCGTTGCTACCTAAAACCATGACCGGATCGTCAAATGGCCTATGTACATGCTTCGCCCCCCCAACGACAGGACACTTTTGCTCTGCGTTTCCACACAATGTTACCACGTAGTCAAAGTCCATGCCCTTAAAATCACTGACGTGCTGAGACCTGTGGGCCGAAATATCCACGCCAGCCTCGGCCATCACCGCTATTGCCCGAGTGCTGACCCCGGCCGGCCTGACACCGGCAGAGTACGCTTCGATGGAGTCAGACTTGAGCTGCCTGGCCCAACCCTCGGCCATCTGGCTTCGACACGCATTTCCCGTGCAAACAAACAGCACTTTTTTTTTCTCTCGATTCTCAGACATAGACGCTCGGCGCCTCCGGCAGATCTTCTTGTTCATGCTCGCGGTGAGCACAGAAATCGAGCAGCTCACAATCATTACACGTCGGTCGGTAGCTGCCGTCGCAGTTTTCCACGATGCCAATCCTAGAGAGCGCAAAGTCATATTTTACAGGGTCGGCCGGTTCAATCTCAACGAAACTCTCGGTGATTTCCACCGCGGCCGACAAAGTGACGGTCTTGCGATCGTAAAGCCCCAGGATCTTGCAGAGCCGGCCCATGTGGACGTCAACCGGCACAATGAGTTTGCCCGTCTCAACCGACCTCCAAAGCCCCGGATCGACATCATCTTCCCTGACCATCCATCGCAGGAAGAGATTCAGCCGCTTGCACGCACTACCTCTGGCCGGGCTGGCCAGCAGATACTTTAGCCCGCTGCTCTGGGTGCCGTTATGCCGCTCTGCATGCATCGCACAGAGTGAATCGCAGAACTTCGTAAGCGCCGAAATGATGTTTGTATCGCGTGCACCGAGGCCTTGAAGAAAGAACTGCTCGATGCTGCCAAACCTCTCGTAGACATCACGCAACAGTTCCAGCAAATCAGATATGTCATCACCGGCGGTGAAACGGTGCTTGAAATCTCTCAACTTTGCCCTTTTGCGCAAGTCAAAATCTCGAACAAAAGTGTAGGGGCTGCGGCCCATATGCTCAAACAGGCGTGAAAGGCTCTTTTCTATCTGCTGGACCCTTCCGTACGCAAGAGCCGAGGCTAAAAGACCGACAATTTCGACGTCCATCGGCGCCGAGTACTTGTAAAGGAACTGCAGCGGATCGGGCTTGACAAGCCGGCGATGGTTGTACTTGACGTACAGTCTCTCCAGCACATTTCTGATCTTGGCCACCCTTTCGACCGAAAGACGGCTGGATTTGCTTTTTTCTGCCACCGGCGACAACTTACCAACCTCATAATATCTTATCTTCTTTGCGCACTGGCCACCGTCGGCCCATCTACTGGAACAACAGCAGACTTAACGCCATCACCATCATGCCAGCGACCAATCCATAGGCCGCCAGATGGTGCTCACCGTACTCTCTGGCGGTAGGCAGAAGCTCATCGAGCGAGATGAACACCATTACTCCCGCGACAGATGCGAAGAGTATACCAAATAGTACGTCACTAAAGAACTTGAAAAAGATAGCATAGCCAATTAGAGCGCCGGCCGGCTCGGACAGCCCAGAGAGAAACGAGTAGAAGAATGCCTTTCTTCTGCTGCCTGTAGCATAGAATATCGGGATCGAGACGGCCACGCCTTCGGGAACGTTATGTATGGCTATGGCGACGGCTATCGCCATTCCCAGTCTGACGTCCTTGAGGGTGCTGACAAAGGTGGCAAGCCCCTCGGGAAAATTATGGATTGCGATCGCCACTGCAGTGAACAGGCCCATCCGATACAGTTTCTTGAACCTGGCCGCCTGGTCCGGCATGTCCATTTCCTCGGCCCTGTGAACTTCGTGGGGATTCTCAAATGAAGGCACAAGCCTGTCTATCAAACCGATCAAGAACATGCCACCGAAGAAGGCCAGTGCGGTGGCCCAATTCCCTTTGACCTCGCCCAACTCCGTGATGAGGCATTCTTTCGCTTTGAAGAATATCTCTACGAATGAAACATAGATCATCACTCCGGCAGAAAAGCCAAGGGCTACAGAAAGCGTCTTTGTATTAGTCCGCTTGGCAAAGAAGGCCAGGGCGCTGCCGACCCCCGTCGCCAAACCTGCGAACAACGTCAATCCAAAAGCTATCAATACAGTCCGAGACTCCATGACACTACCGATCTGTCCCCGATTGCAACATCTTCTTCCACCTCTCGACGTGGCCGTGTTCATCGGCCTGGTCCTTCTCAATGACTCTGCGCGTCTCGTCGTCCCAGTCAATCGTCTCGAGAAGCTCGGCATAATGGTGGACCGCCTTTGTCTCGACCCAGATGCCGGTCTTTAGAATTCGCGCTTTGCCGAGAATCCGCGAGCCAAATCCAAACACGAAGCCCACTATCCAGAAGGCCCATCTGACAACGCTGGGACGCAAGCCGAACTCGTACAGTTTCACCTGGAAGTCCTGGTAGTGAGTCATCTCGTTACACATCGCGGCAACCAACTGACGATTCAACTCAGAGTCCTCACGAGTAATCTGAAACCTGTAGATGGTCGATGCCATCAACTCGAGCGTGTTCAGCGTCAACAGCCCCTTCTTTATCGCCTTGAGCCTCTCAGGTTTAATCTGCCGGCCTCTGATCTGGAAATCCTCGGTTCGCATCTGGGGACGAATAATGGAAATGTCGTACGACTGCTCAGACTGTGTTTGTTGCTCACTCATATTTTGACCTCTGATCGTTACCTCGACAATAAACTTTTCAATCATGCAGGACCGGCCGCCATCGCCGTGCATCTGCGGCGATCAGCCTGTCGGCCTGGGCAAAACTCTCACAGCCGGCGGGATAAATCTCGGGCACGGCCCGGGATTGTTCCCACGCATCGAGGACCGGCGTAAGGAGCCTCCAGGAGACTTCGACATCATCCTGCCTTGTGAAGAGCGTCTGATCTGCAACCAGGCAATCGAGCAGCAACCGCTGATAGGCCTCCGGCATCTCGGCAGAGAAGATGCTCTTGTAGCTGAAATCCATCTTGAGTGTGCTCATGCAGATCTTCGAACCGGGCCTCTTGGCCTGGAAGCTCAGCGATATGCCCTCTTCCGGCTGGATGTGCATCACGAGGACATTGGCCGGTAGCTCATCGAGGCCAACTGCCGAAAACATCGAATAAGGGACTTTCTTGAAGGCAATCGCAACCTCGGTGTCCTTGGCCGCCAGTCTCTTGCCCGTCCTCAGGTAGAAAGGCACATCCTGCCACCGCCAGTTGTCTATGAACAGCTTGGCGGCAACATAGGTCTCGGTCCTCGAGCCGGGCCTGACCCCGGGCTCATCCAGATAGCCTTTGACTTTTTTGCCGTCAATTGTGCCCGATGCGTACTGGCCCCGCACCCACGAATCGTCCAGCCTGGCGAGATCAAACGGCCGAATCGAATGCAACAGCTTCACTTTCTCATCGCGGACGTAGTCCGCCTCAAAAGATATGGGCGGTTCCATCGCCACCAGAGTGAGCATTTGGAGCATGTGATTTTGGAACATGTCCCGAAGGGCACCCGTTGAATCATAGTAGCCCGCCCTGTGCTCGACCCCAACCGTCTCGGCGATGCTAATCTGCACATTATCAATGTAATTGCGGTTCCAGATCGGCTCATAGATGGTATTGGCAAACCGCAGCATCAGAATATTCTGAACCGTTTCCTTGCCGAGATAATGGTCAATTCTGTATATCTGAGACTCACTGAAGCAGCGGCTTATACCGTCGTTGAGCGCAACGGCACTCTTGAGGTCCTTGCCGAAAGGCTTTTCAACAACCAGCCTTGTATGCCTTTGCGAATCGACCTCGCCGGCACAGGCCAACTGCGCCGAGCCAAGATGATCCACTATGACCGAGTACAGAAAGGGAGGAACGGACAGATAGAACACCAGACTTTCATGGACGTCATGCTTCTTGTCCAGTTCTGCAAGTCTTGCCTTGATGCGTCTGTAGAAGCCGGCATCATCGTAGTCACCGTCCAGGTAGTAAAGCCTGCCTGTGAACGCATGTACATCGTCCGCTGGCGATGAGTTGGAGCTCTCCACTATCGAATCGGCAGCCCTGCTTCGAAAATCTTCGTCAGAGAACTTCTTTCGGCCGCATCCCAAAATGTAGAACCTCTTGTCGAGAAGATTCTGCTGGTACAGCTTGAAAATGCTGACAAGCAGTTTTCTGTGCACTAGATCTCCCGACGCCCCAAATACAACCATAGCACTGGGGCCCGCTACGGTTTCCGCGCAGAGAACATCCCTTTTACTTGCCGACGGCCTGATTTTCTGCATCGCAGCCGCTCCGTATGCCGCCCAACACCGGACGAGCGCGCCCGTGGCCTACCTGCGATCAGTCCTCGACCGGCTCAAATTCATCCTTGCCAACACCGCAGTCGGGACAAACCCAGTCATCCGGAAGATCTTCGAAGGCAGTACCCGGTTCGATACCGTCATCCGGGACGCCAACTTGAGGATCATACACATATCCGCACATCAGACATTTGTACTTCTTCATTTCCTTTAGCTCCTTGCTTCGATACGGCCCTGACTTTGTTTCATGCACACAAGCTGTTGCCGTCGATAACGACCGTACATCTCAACCGTGGCCCGCAAGCTTCTCCAATTCCTTGCTCAAGATCGCCACGTGGCCTATCTCTTCAGCGATTATGGCTTCAACTTTATCCTTGCCGGCTGTCTGTGAGACGGAACGCTTCAAGCCGACGTAGAAAGCCACCGAATCGCGCTCCACGGATATGGCCATTTTCAGAATTTCCTCGGGCGTGTCCTTGCCCGCAACCTTTTCGACGGGATCGGCCTTGGGGTTAAAGATGTGACCGTCGGCCATCGCTCGCAGGTACATCTGTGCCTGACCATCCGGATCGAAGACAACTGGCGCGGCCTCTTTCGCGGAAAGCCCTGCCCGCATATCTGCGAAAGTCTTCTCGTGGTCGTCTTCCATTTCGGCCAGTTTCAGCAAAAGCTCGCGCACCGTCGGGAACTTCTCCGCCGCGGCGCGGTAGAACCTGCCTCCGTTCCTTTCGATCTGCTCGGCCATTTCAAAAACTTCGTCAGCGTTAAACGGCATAACCATATGTCATTCTCCTTCAGCGGCAGGCGGCGTAAAAACCCTCTGGCCCAATTCACGGTCAAACAAGAATATTCCTCCAGGTGCATTCTCAATCATCTTGAGCTGCTGGACAACCTGGTCCGCCGACGATTCCTCTTCGACCTGCTCGTTGACAAACCACTGCAGAAAGCTGTGCGTCGCATGGTCTTTTTCGGCGATCGCCAAATCCACCAGATCGTTTATCAGTCCGGTCACCTTCTGTTCGTGCTCGTACACCGCCTCGAACACGGCCAAGGGCGAATCCCACTCGGTCGGGGGCCCCTCTATAGCTTTCAATAAGATTCTGCCGCCGCGCTCGTCAATGAAATCGTAGAACTTCATCACGTGCGACATTTCTTCCTGCGTCTGAACTCTCATCCAGTTGGCAAAGCCGTTCATATTCTTCGATTTGAAATAAGACTCCATCGACAGATAGAGATACGCCGAATACAACTCAGCATTGACCTGTCCGTTCAGAGCGTCTTGCATCTTCTTGCTGATCATCTGCTACCCTTTCCACAACCCGTGAACATTGCAGTGTTCTCTGGCGCTGACCGAGTCAGCCTCAACATTGAATGTCGCTTCCGGCTCGGCCCCCGGTTCGAGGAACTGTCTGTAGGCCTTGCCATCAGCGAGCAGTTCGATCCACTCGATTAGATGCTCATCGGTCATCGGATGCGGCACCGAGCCAACCTTGACCTTATAGCCGCCACCGATCTTCTCGATCACCGGCACATGCTTCTCAGTCGCAGCGTCGGCCGTCTTTTCATCGAGAAGGTCCATCGGTCCGCCACAACAAACCAACTGTCCGGCCCCCCCGCTGAGCACCTCCACAATGTTGCCGCACGTGGCGCACTTGTAAATCTGCAGTCTTTCCGCCATGATCAATCCCTTTCAAAATTAGGGGATCTCAGTTGACGATCCCCGCTTGCTTATGTTTGGCCAGAACTTCGTCGGCAAGCCGGTCAAGGGCAACAAACGCAGCCTCCCTCGGCGCACCTTTCGTCAAGACCGGTTCGAGAAGTTCGACTTTAAGATTCGACATAAGGCCCGTAAGCTGCTCGACGGTCTTTCCGCCCCAGCCAAAAGAACCGATGATAGAGGCAAATTTCGCCTTCGGTCGGATAGCATTGGCCATGAAAGCCGCATAAACGGCAGCCGGATGCGCCCCGGCCAGAACCGTCGGAGAGCCAATGACTATGGTCGCCGCATCTACCAGATCGATTGCGAGCTTACCGAGATCCACTGTTGAAAGCTCGAACTGCCTTACCGCAATGTCGCGGTCCATCAGGGCTTCGACAAAATGAGAGATCATTTCGCCGGTGCTGCCGTGCATCGAAACATAGGGTACCACAACTTTGTTCTTAACCGAGTCCGACACCCAGTCTTCGTAGGCGTCCATGATGAATGCGGGCTTGTCATGAGCCGGACCGTGGCTGGGAGCGATAACCTCGATGTCAAGTTCGTTGAGCTTGGCAAGGTTAGCCCTGATCTGCTTGCGGAACGGCATCATGATTTCGGCATAGTACCGCTTGGCAGCCTCGTAGACAGCACCCTCGTCATCGACGAAGAGACTGCTCGTGGCCAGATGCGCCCCGAAGAAATCGCAGGAAAAGAGGATCTTGTCCTCGATAACATAAGTGCTCATCGTCTCGGGCCAGTGTACCCAAGGGGTATAGAGAAATCTCAGCGTCTTGTCACCGAGAGAAAGTTCCTGGCCGTCCTCGACAGTGACGAATTTGCTCTGCTCTATGTCGAGCAGATCGATAAGCATCTGCTTGCATTTGGGATTCGTCACGAGCTTCGCGCCAGGATACATCAGCAAGATGTCGGGCAGAGACCCCGAATGATCCTGCTCGCCGTGGTGCGAGACAACATAGTCGAGCTTATCGATACCCAACCTGGCGAGATTGCCCAACAGAACGCTAGTCTCGGCCGGATCGACCGTGTCAAAGAGAACCGTCTTTTCACTGCCTCGCACTACGTACGCATTGTAACTCGTGCCGTCAGGCAACGGGATCAACCTGTCGAACAGCCGCGAATCCCAGTCGATTGCCCCGATTGAATAAACGTTTGGCCTAAGCTCCCTGGTCTTCATAAATTCGCGGCCGCTTTCAATGCTGCTTCATAATCAGGTTCGTTCGTCAACTCGTCAACTACCTCTATGTAACGAATCAGACCTTCTTTGTCCACAACAAATACTGCGCGGGCCAGAAGTCGCAGTCCCTCGATCAGAACGCCATAGCTCTTGCCGAATTCCACATCACGGTGGTCCGACAGGGCCTGGACATTCTCAATACCGGCGGCTCCGCACCAGCGACCCTGGGCAAACGGCAGATCCGTGCTAATCGCCAGCACGGCCACGTCGTCACCCATTGACGCCGCCTTCTCGTTGAACTTTCGCACTTCGGTGTCGCAGACCGGAGTATCCAAAGACGGGACCGAACAAATCACGCACACTTTCCCCCGCAAGCCAGATAGCTTTACTGCCGACAGGTCATTTGCCAGCACTTCAAAATCAGGTGCCGGCTTGCCGACCTCCGGCAAAGTGCCGACCACTGTGAGCGGATTGCCCTCGAATGTAACGCTTGCTACCGTACCTTCCATAATACACCTCACTTTCACTATTATGATCCCGCTTCGCCCGGCTCAGCCGGAATAAGCCTTCTTGAAATCTTCCAAAAGATGCCTGAGCTGATTGACGTTGCTCAGATCCGTCGTCTGCTTGGCCTTCATCGAATAGACGAGCATCTGGTGGAGCAGGGTCAGTTTCTTGACATACGCACTGTTGGCTTTGGCGTCTCCGGTCGGGGGAATCTTTACCCTCTGGGCCATGAAGTAGTACGTCACGATATGACTGATCTCGTCTGCGTGCTTTTCCTTGTTGTTGACCCATCGCACGATCTGGTTTCCATTTGGCGGGTCCTGGTTCATGTTCTCGGCGATTTGGACCATCGATTTCTCAATCGTCGCGATATGCTCGGCAATAAGGTCAAACCGCGTGTCGTCGCCGTAAATCCCGCATGGCACCTGACAGTGCGAATACGCCAACGATCCAAAAGCAACGGCTACTGACAGTGCGGCCAGCGCCGCAAGTTTCTTGGTGATTCTCTTTTCCATTTTGTTGCCCCTTCTGTTTGTATTTCTCTAGGTTCGAGATTAGTAATTCTGAGCATCCAGCTCAAAATGCGCCTGCGGATGCGCACATGCCGGACACACGTTGGGAGCCTCCGGGCCCTCGTGCACGTAACCGCAGTTTCTGCAGACCCACCTTACAGATTGCCCACGCTTGAAAACGGCTCCGTCGGTTATGTTCTTCGCCAGGGCCAGGTATCGTTCCTCGTGCCGCTTCTCGGCAACCGCGATATTCCTGAACGCCGCGGCTATTTCGGCAAACCCTTCCTTTTCCGCAACATCGGCAAAGCCCGGATACATTTCGGTCGTTTCGTAATGCTCGCCGGCTGCGGCGGCTTTCAAATTGTCCAACGTAGAGCCGATTACGCCCGCCGGAAACGCCGCTGAGATTTCAACCTCGCCCCCCTTGAGAAACTTGAACTCTCGCTTGGCGTGTTCCTTCTCCTGGTTCGCCGTCTCTTCAAAGATCGCCGCTATCTGCACATATCCTTCCTTCTTAGCCTGGCTGGCAAAGTAAGAATACCTGTTTCGCGCCTGTGATTCACCCGCGAAGCCCGCCAACAAGTTCTTTTCTGTCTGACTACCCTTGAGTTCCATCTGATACCTCTCTTTCTGAAAACGTTTATGAACTTACACTGCTCCTATCTGCACAAGTCGCAGATCCCTTCAAGATACACGGATTTGCGAAGCACAACGAACATCTCTTCCATCTCTTGCGGCACCTCGATATTGTTAAACGGCTCGTGGGAAAAATCAATAACCCTTTTGCATTTTACGCACTTGAAATGCTGGTGTTCATCCAATCCGCCGTCGAATCGCTTGGCGTCACCGGAACCTTCTACTATGAAAGCGGCGCCAATATCGTTGAGCGTCAGGAGCGTTCTGTTGACAGTATCCAGCGATATGCTCGGAAAGACCTGCCTGACCTTCTCGCACAGCATCTCCGCCGAAGGATGCTCATTTGTCTTAACAAGCTCGCGATATATCGCTATCCGCTGCGGGGTAACCTTGAGGCCTCTTTCGCGGCACAAGCCAGTGAACCAGACGGTCTTCTTGTCCAGATCGGCTGCACTGATTGTCGATTCTCCGATATTCATGGCTGCTACTATTTAGGATTTACTCTTATTTGTCAATAGTCTTTCTGTTTTTTTTCAGTTTTTTCTATATCGCGTGTTCTTTCGCGCCTCCCGTGCCTTCATCAGGTACTTCCGAACGGTGCGAGAACACCTCTTTCACAGCTCTCAGGCCCTTTAAGTTCAATCCAGTACCGGCAGGACAAGAATCTCGCCAGCTGGTTGTAGGAGCAGCGACAATCGAGTAAGATTGAATCTTTTAGATATTCCTGGCGGCATTGGATGCAGTTAATATTAAGGCGAAGATCTGAAACGAGAATGCGGCGGGCTCGGACAAAGACAACTTCATGAAACACCGCTTCGTAACGTTCACAGCCTTGGCGGCGATGATCCTGCTAAAATATTCACATGCAGGGTGGGCCGCAAGGGGCCCTTTGCGATCCATGAAGGCCGTACGGACCGACAACCCTCCGGTCATCGACGGAAGAATCGATGATTCTTGCTGGTCCAAAGCAAATGTAGCTACGGATTTCACTGATTATTATATGGAACGCCTGGCGGTTGAACAAACGTTTGTGCGCGTGCTTTACGATGACCAGAACATCTATTTCGCCTTTGAGTGCCTGGAGCCGGACCCCAACAGCATCGTCGGCGTCGAACGCAAATACGACCAGCCCCTTCACGAGGAAGACTCCGCAACCGTTCGGCTCGACACCTTCCACGACCATCGCTGCACGTACGTCTTCGGTGTGAACACTCTCGGTACCCGGTACGACGCACGATTGGGGCTTTTCGATTATAGTGATGACAGCACCTGGGGCTGCGACTGGACGGCCGCCTGCAAGGTCGAGAAGGACCGCTGGTATGCGGAAATGGCCATTCCGATTGCTAATATGCTTTTCGATCAAAAGGACGGTGTCACCTGGGGCGCCAACTTTTACCGCCGGGAAAAGGGCCTCCTGGAAAGAACCTATTGGTGCTACCGCAACAGTAGGGCCCGCTATCCGATCGAATACGGCCATCTCACGAATCTCGACCTGGCCAATGTCAAGCTCAAACGCAAACCCTCTTTCGAAACGTACGGAAGCGCAACTGCGGATTTCGAAGACGACAGCACAAAACTGTCCACAGGACTGGACATATCTCTGAGACTCAGTTCCGAGCTGACCAGCGCTTTTACCATCAACCCTGACTTCGGCCAAGTCGAAGCGGACCCCGACACAATCGAACTGAGGGACACCGAGCGATTCCTCGCCGAGCGACGCCCGTTTTTCCGCGAGGGCAACGAGATCTTCGGAACGCCTCTCAAAATCTACTACAGTCGGCGATTTACGGACATCGATGCCGGTGCCAAGATTAGCGGCCAGGGACGAAACTGGACGCTCGGCCTGCTGGACGTTCAGGGCGAAATAGTCCGTGACGACCTGCCGCTACACGGCAACTACCACGTCGGCAGGTACTTTCGCAATATCGGAGAGAGTTCCCACATCGGCGGCATCTGGGCCAACTCTGCCCGCGAGGACGGCACAAACATCACCGGAGGAATGGATGCGCGCCTGTTCCTTGACAGCACAACCTCTTTTACCGCGCAGCTTCTCGGATTGCGAGACTCCGAAGGAATCGAAACCGACGGCATCGTGGATCACGACGCCTATGGCCTGTCGACCTCTTTCAGCGGCGGAACCACCCCGGTGTACTGGCGCGTCGGCTTGCTCGACATCTCGCGGGGCTTCAAGCCCGATCTCGGCTACATTCCCCGTCGCAATATTCGCGGCCCCAGTAGCTATGTGAGGTACAGACAGTACTACGATAAGGATCCGCTCAAATCCGTCCAGGCACTTTCCGAAATAGATTTCTACGAAAACGACAACCACGACACAGTACTGCGAGACTTCATGGAAGGCGCCGGCGTAGGTTTTCATAATGAGGTCGAGCTTTGGTATATTCGCTCCGACAGATTCCACGCTCCATATCAGAACTATGCCGATCGCATTCGGTTCGAGTACAATGAGGAGGTCGACGTCTGGGATTCGATTACAGCCAGTGTCGCAAAGGGCGTGTACGAGGAAGAACCCTACCACGAGTATTCTCTGGAGAAGCCCATGAAGATTACCAACCTCCTGGTGACGACCCTGGAGGGCAACTACCGACTGAAAGAGCCCGAAACGGGAGGGCAGGAAAATATCTGGCTCTGGCGCTGGGTTACGCAGTATAATTTCGTTTGGAATGCAAGGATCAAGTTCACGGCCGAACAGACATCGGAAGATCGTCACAACCTGACCATGTTGTTCTCGTGGCCGATGGCGCTGAACAAAGACTTCTATGTTCTGCTCAACGATTATGAAGTCGACGGCGAAAAAGTCCGTGCAGCATTCGTCAAAATGGTTTACCGTTTTTAGATCCATGGGAGGACACAAGAATGAGTAAGCAGAAAGAAGTTGACCGGCGCGATTTTCTGCAGAAAACCGCCGCCGCCGCGCTCGGGGCGGGCTCGGCCATGTACGCTGCCGACACGACGGCCCAGCCGAAAGGCGAGAGGCCGGCAATCGCAGGCGATGTCACCGTGCTCAATCCGCAGAACCGCGTGCCCATGAGTTTCATCATCGACGACTCGACCTGCCTGGTGAACATGGCGCACTTCGGGATACCTCACTTTGCCACGGCCTGGCCCGACAGGTACAAACAGGACTGGCGGAGTCTGCCGCGTGAAATACCCGATTCCTTTGTGCGGAAGTTCGGCCAATGGTGCCGCGAGCACGGCGTAAAGGGCAAATACAGCATCGTACCCTACCCGGCCTGTGTCGGGTGGCTCGACCGCTGTCTGCCCGGCTGGTCGCAGAAAGAACTGGACGACAGCCTCAAGCTCGTCCGCGATCTTTTGCTGGACGACTGGGACATCCACCCGGAGATGATCAGCCATACATGGGTCATTAACACCAAAACCGGCCGGCCCTATCCCGAGCAGACCGGCTACTACATCGAGAACGCCGGCTGGAGCCAGGACAAATCCGCCGACGAGCTGACCGACTACATGGCCTACGCCCTGCGAATACTCAAGAACGTCGGCCTGCCCTGCGAAGGCATAACAACGCCTGGCGGCTTCGGCAGCCAAAACCGGCCGAACCTCGCCAAGGCCACCCTTGAATCGTGCCGCGACGTATTCGACGCTGAGATTCCGCACTACTTCCGCGACCTCTTCACCGACGAGCGCAGCGTCGCGCCGCTCGTTCAATACGCCTCCGGCCTCGACGGCGACAATCCCAAGTGCGTCGTCTCGATCATCGGCTGTACCGGCGACTGGTTCGGCGGCTGGGATGGGCTCAACGCCGGCTCGGTCGACAGGTTCATCACCGAAGACCTGAAAAGCGGTCGCCTGCCCCAGGTCATCGACAAGGGCGAGCCGGCAATACTCGTCTGCCACTGGCCAGGCATCTACTATAATGGCGAGGAGATCGGCTTCAATATCTTCAAGGAGGTCGTCCGGCGGACAACTGCCCGCTACGACAACCTGATCTGGATGAAGAACAGCGAGATCGCCCGATACTGGGCCGCCAGAGAACTGACGCGGATCGAGAAACAGGGCCGGCGAATAACGTTCAACGCCCCGTTTGCCACAACGCGGTTCACGGTACGAACCCAGGCGCGTCCGACGGCGAGCCCGAGATTGACCGTCGGCGCCGAGCGCGTCGAGTTGCGTCGTGTCACCGCCCCGCTGCAAATAGAAAGTCAGAGTTGGCACGCCGATGGCGCGGAGATTACGGTCTGTTTCGACCTGCCCAAGGGCAAGTCGACCGTCGAGCTTTGACAAGCTCGCGGCACTGGCATCTGGAAAATGGGATTTGCGATCGGCTCGTTTGGCAGCCGCTGAATGAGCTTGACTGAGTCAGTGCATGAATCTGCCTTTCAAAGAACCTCTGCGGCGGCTGAGTATCTTCACCACAACCGCAGAGGCTTTTTTGTTCATCACAAAAGCCTGATTCGGCATCAGTTTAGTTTGGCGTGGTGCCGGAGTACTTGTCTCTCCCAACCTTTTGTGCGTTTCTTTTCAGCGCCGGGGCACTGAAGGCGTCTTTGGGTGTCTAAACAAGCAGCAATTACCCGAACCGCTGAAGTCGATCGCTGGCAGTCGCGACCATCTGCGTATCCGGGCTGCCGTTGAATTGGAGCCGGCAGTTTGAAGAACCGTAATGCCTTGTGTATACGCACTAATAGCAGTGAAATACAAGTTTTTGGCTGCACAAAGCCTTTTTCTTGTAACAAAAAAGCTTTCCCAAGCGTCTATGAGTTAAGTTGCAGGCCGTGGTCTATAATCGGCGGTCAGTGGCTGTGGTCAGCGATTATTGGGCTTGTGTTGACGTAAATTGAAGACTTACAGGGGCTTACAGTTTTTTTCGTACTCGCAGTTGAGGCAACAGAAGACATGGATTTAGAAATAAGCAGGAACCGAAAGAAGAAGCTGGGTCAGTTGCTGCGCGAAAAAGAGTATTTGGATCAGTCCAGTCTCGAACTTGCGCTGGCAGAACAGAAGGTCGAACATCGGCCTTTGGGCCAGATATTGCTGGACCTCGGCTATGTGACGCAAGCTCAGTTGAATGAAGCACTTGCGCTTCAGGCCGGAATCGAGAGGGTGAGGCTGCAAGATGTGTCGATAGCTGCTGATATCATAGGCCTCGTTCCGGCCGAACTGGTCAGCAGGTACAACATTCTGCCGATGGCTCGCGAAAACGGGCATCTTACGGTAGCCATGACAGATCCATTCCAGCCGCAGGTTACAGAGGATTTGCGGCTGGTTACGGGCTGCTCGGTGCGGAGATACTACGCCGATCCGAAGGAAATGGAAAACGCGATTCTCAAGTTTTACGGCAGTAATGTGGCAAGAATGCTCGACAACCTTGCTCCGGTCGAACAAAAAGCACAGGAAGCCGGCGGAGATTTTGCCAACGGCGATTACTCACCTGCGAAGCTCCAGGAACTCGCCAGGCAGCCGTCTCTGGTTAACCTGGTCAATCTGATAATACTTGAGGCGATCGAGGCGCGGGCCAGCGATATCCACATCGAGCCGTTCGAACATGAAGTCAAGATAAAGTACAGAGTCGACGGAGTTCTTGTCGAACGGTCCCCTTCTTCCAAGCGGCTCCAGGCTGCCATTGTCTCGCGATTGAAGATTATGGCAGACATGAACATTGCCGAGCGATTCGTGCCGCAGGACGGACACATCGAATTCGCCGGCAAGAACGGCAGGATCGATCTTCGTGTCTCGACCATCCCGACGGTCAACGGCGAAGCGATTGAGTTGCGAATCCTGGACAGGTCGGCGTCGCTCATGAAGCTGCACGATCTGGGAATGAACGATCAGTGCCTAGCAGGCTTCGAAACATGTCTGCACAAGACGCACGGGGTGGTGCTCGTCACCGGACCGACGGGTTGTGGCAAGACGACCACGCTTTACGCCTCCCTCAACAAGATATACTCCCCTGCCGTCAAGATGATAACAATCGAAGAGCCGGTCGAGTACCAGCTTGAGGGCATTAACCAGATGCCGGTCAATCCCAAAAGAGGATTGACGTTTGCCACGGGTCTGCGGCACATACTTCGCCACGACCCGGACATCGTGATGGTGGGCGAAATCCGAGATAAGGATACGGCAAACATCGCAATTCGTGCGGCGTTGACGGGGCACCTCGTTTTCTCGACGCTTCACACAAATGACGCGCCGGGGGCGGTCACCAGATTGATTGACATGGGGGTCGAGCCCTTCCTTCTGGCCAGTTCGCTGGAAGCTGTGTTGGCACAGAGGCTTGTTCGCAAGATTTGCCCATATTGCAAGGAGTCGTACAAACCGGATGAGACCCTCATCGGAAGCCTGAACGGTTCGATGACTATCGATCCGGATACGAAATTCTATCACGGCGTTGGCTGCAACGAGTGCGGGCAAACAGGCTATGCGGGGCGGGGCGGCATCTACGAGCTGTTCAGGATAACCGGCAAGGTGCGGGAACTGATCGCGAAAAAACCGACAACCGACCAACTCATAAAGGCGGCGCCGCCCGACCACGTAAGCATGGTGCACGACGGGCTCGACAAGGTCCTGCAGGGCATAACTACACCCGAAGAAGTCTTCAGAGTCGCCAAGAGCATCAGCGAAGACGATTAGGCCTCGCAACCTTTGACGCAATCATCCTTGGCGATGCACAGTATACGAGAGGTGAGGTAGACAGGTGGGTCAGTTTAACTACAAGGCGGTGAATCAGAGCGGCGGACACGTTAGCGGCTCGATCGAAGCCGTCGATCGCAAAAGCGCGGTGGTCGCCTTGACCGGTCAGGGTCATTTTGTGACAGAAGTGCTCGAAGGGGCGGCAAAAAGCCCCAACGGACAAAGTAAAGAGGCCTCCCTGGACTTAGGTCAGCTTCTGAAGTTTCGCGGCAGCAGGGTAAGCAGCAAAGACGTTCTGGCATTCACAACGCAATTGGGCACAGCTCTTCGAGCGGGACTTCCACTGATGCGCGGCCTGGACCTTCTTCACGAGCAGCAGCACAAACCGGGCACAAAACGATTGATGGGCGAGCTTGTCGAAGCAGTCAGCACGGGACAATCTCTCTCGGAAGCGATGGCCAACCACGAGGATGTATTCAGTCCGCTATACCTGTCGATGATACGAGTCGGCGAGACCGGAGGAATTCTCGATCAGACGACGGGTCAATTATCCGACATGCTGACCAGAGAGGAAAAGATCAAGTCAAACATGAAGAACGCGTCGATGTACCCTCTTTTTGTGCTTGTGTTGGGTCTCGCCTCGGTAACTCTGATAATCACCGTGATTCTGCCCCGCATTCTGGGTACGCTCGGAGCCGAAGTCTCAGCGCTGCCGTTGCCGACCCAGATGCTGCTCGGCATGAGCAACTTCGCGACCAGCCTGTTTACGACAATCCCGGGATGGATCTGCCTGGCCGTTATCATAGCGGGGTTCTACTACTTCGGAAAATGGAAGAAAGGCGCGGGTCGACTCAAGTACGACACGTTCAAGCTCAGAGTGCCCGTTCTGGGCTCGGTTTTGAGGACGATCGCCGTGGGCAGATTCGCACGGACCCTTGGGGCGCTGACGATGGGAGGCGTTACGATCCTGGAGGCGCTCGCAGTTGTTCGCGACACGCTTGGCAACGAACTGCTGGGCAGTGAGATTGATACGGTGGCAGACAAGGTCAAGAAAGGCCAGGCGCTGGCCGAGCCCCTGGGCGAGTCGGGGTATTTCCCCCCCCTGCTCGTGCAGATCGTCTCTGTCGGTGAACAGACCGGCAAGCTCGACGAATTACTGCTCAACGCCGCCGACACGTTCGACGCAGAGGCGGATTCAGCCGTAACCAAGTTCATGTCGATCTTCCCCGCCTTGTTGATACTGGTGCTGGCGCTGGTGATAGGTTTCATTATCGCTGCGACTCTGCTGCCTATAGTCGCGATGCAGCTTGGAGGCGGAATGCTTGGAGGCTGATGGATGGCACGAGTGGCAAGGTATGACTGGTAAGTTTATTTTTGACGAGGTATGAAATGAACCGGAAGAACAGAAGAAGAAAGGCATTTACGATCGTAGAGTTGCTTGTCGTCGTCCTGATCATATCGATGCTGGCGGCGTTTGTGGCACCGAAGCTCTTCACAGGTATCGGCAGGACCAAAGCGCAGCTGTCAAAGGCAAAGATGGCGACCATTGAGAATGCGATCGGCCGCTTCTACATGGACTGCGACCGTTATCCGGACGACTCAGAAGGCCTCGAGATACTGATCTCTCCCGTTCCACCCGAGGGTGTCGAAGAGGGTAACTGGGGCGGACCATACCTCAAGCAGAGCGACCTGATAGATCTGTGGAACCGCCCGTACATCTATGTTGCCGAGGGCGAGATCAATCCGGGCAGCTTTGATTTGGTAAGTCTCGGACAAGACGGCATGGATGGTGGTGAGGGCGACAACGCCGACATATACAACGATTAGGCGCTTTGTTAGGCGGCTACTGTCTAGAATGCAAGAAATGCAAGACTTATACACACAATCCGGAACTAGACTACGTGGCTTCACTTTAGGCGAGGTGCTGATGGTAGTGCTCATCATCGGCCTGATTGCCGGCTCGGGTACGGGGTTGTATGTCGGGACCTTTCAGAATATGCGCGTGCAAAAAGCTGCGTATGATCTGCTGCTGACGGCTCAGTACGCAAGGATAATGGCAATCGAGCACAACAGCAGGTGTACGCTCGTATTGGACGCTGCCAACAACGCATTCTGGCTGACCAGGATGCAGCAGGACGAGCAAGGCGAACAGACCGGCGAGCAGGTCGTCATGGATCCATACTGCAAGCCGGTTCAATTTGAAGGACTGATCACATTCGAGGATCTTCAAATCGCACTGGGCACTCAGGCGACAGAGGAAGATGAGGAGACCGAGTCGCAGCAGAATGTCGTCTTCTTGCCCGACGGTTCGGCCCAGACCGCGGCCATTCAGATCGGCAATGGAAAGACCCACTATACAGTGAGCATCAGCGCAGCCACCGGACGAGCCAAGCTGTATTCCGGCACGACCGAGAAAGTAAGAATCACAAGCACTGATTTGGAAATGGAATCATGACAGGCCCGCGAAAAAAAGCGAAAGGTTTTACGCTGGTCGAGGTCATCGCCGCCAGCGTAATTCTATGCGGGGCCGTCATGTTGGTCGGTAGGGTCGGAACTCAGGCTATGACTGGGACCAAGCTCAACAGGCGTTATGAAATGGCGACCTCATTGATAAACAGACAGTTGAGCCTGATTGACTACATCGGGATCGATGCGTTTATCGAAGCCGGAGAATCCGAAGGCGAGTCCGATGACTTGGGATACTCGTTCACATGGTATGTTGAGACCGAATACCAGGAGATCGACAGCCTGTATCTGGTGAGGATCACGGTTTCCTGGGCAGAAGGAAGACGCCCGTACAGCCTCTCGGTCGACACGATGTTCAACGGAATAATACCTATGGAAGAAGAGACCGGTGAAACAACTGCACAATAGCGGCTGACAGACTATGATTTCGAGAAGAACAGGGTTTACGTTGGTGGAAGTACTGGTAGCCTCGACGATCGGCGCTTTCATCGCGCTTGTGGCGGTGGGCTCGCTGAGGGTCATTATAGGTGGCTCCGAGGCGGTCGATAACAACATCAACGGTGCGGCCGAGGTGAGATTCGCCGCCAACATGATCGCCAAGGATCTCGTAAATTTCTACCGAGATGAAGAATACAGCAACACCAGGTTCATCGGGACGGTCGAAGAGCTGGATGACGGCAGCAGTACAAGCCACATACTTTTCTACACAGTCGGCAGAACAAAGGCGAGGCTCGATCAACCGGAAGGCGACATATATGAAGTGGAGTACTATATTGCCAAAGACGAAGAGCAATCGGTGTTGATGAGGCGACTGTGGCCGAATCCTCACGAAGAACTTGAACCGGGCGGAATCCTGACCGTGATCGCTGAGAACATCGAAGTCTTCGACATCCAATATTTCGACGGAGAAGAATGGGCTGCCGAATGGTCTGAAGAGATTCAGACTATGCCCCAACTCGCAGAAATCACCCTGGTCGGCACGCAGACCGCCCGAGGCATTCCGCCGACCGAGTCTGTGCTCGTAAACTTCGTCAGCGCACAGGGAACAGAAGGTGGCACTCTCGGAGGCGGCGCGCTGCCCCAGCAGGGAGCCGGCGCGGCAGGCAACTCAGATACAAGTTCCGGGACGGATGGATAAGTTCGAGGGCAAGAGAATATCGTAGTAGAAACTCAACTATGAACAGCAGCGTCAACAACAAAAGAAGAGGCCTTGTCATCATAGCAGTGCTGTGGACGGTAGTGGTGTTGATGGCGATTGTCGCCGTGCTTGGGCGAAGGACCCGGTTGGATATGAAGGTCTGCATGTCCAGGATGGACGCGGTTCGCTGCAAATGGGCCTGCCGGGCCGGCGTCGAGAAGGCGGTCGCAGTGCTCAATACGGACGAAACGGAAAACGACACATTGTTGGATGTGTGGAGTGACAACGACGAAGATTTCAACGATGTCCTACTGGACAGGTGCGTGCTCCAAATTAAGGTGATCGACGAGGCGAGCAAGCTGGACATAAACGCCGCCACAAAAGAACAACTCATGGGTCTGCCCTATATGCTCGAGGAGATTGCAGATGCAATTATCGACTGGCGCGACACCGATGACATGCCGAGCGGGTTGGGTGTCGAGAGCGGCTATTACGAGGCTCTGGACTTCGTCTACAGGGCCCGCAACGGTCCTTTCCGCACGATTCGCGAGTTGCTGATGGTCAAAGACGTTACCGAAGAGCTGTTCTACGGGGAAGACACAAACCTCAACGGCCTGTTGGACTACAACGAAAGAGATGGTGACGAGACACCGCCGGCCGATGACGGGGATGATGAGTTGGATCTGGGATGGATCGCCTACCTGACGTGCTACACATCGCAGTCAGCCACAGGCCAAAGCGGTCAGAATCAGAACAGCCAAAACAACAATGCGCAGGCAAGTGTAAGAGTGAACGTTAACACGGCCTCAGAACAAGTTCTCGCCGCCCTGCTTGGAGGCTGGGAAGACGAAAACGCCGTGCGAACCGCCCTGGATATAATCAACTTTCGGGAGAGTTCGGAGAACGGCATAGAGAGTCCGTCCGACCTCACCGACTACGGGGTAATGACCAGCACCGATTTTGCGAAGATCGAGAGCTACATAACGGTCAGCTCGGACATATTTACGGTAATCTGTGTTGCAGCGGCAAACCGCAACGGGACCCCAGGTGCCCAGGTTAGAACGGAAGTCGTACTCAACAGAAGTTCCAGGCCGTACGAAGTGCTGTTCTCGTACGAGGGGGCAAGCAATTGATCGATGAATAACCGATTCTTGATTGTGGACAAGACCAAGCAGAAGCTGTGGAGTGAGATTTGAACAATATGAATGACAGTGACACAAACGCCGGGACACGACAGTCCGTGGTCGCGATAGTGAGAGAGGACGGCGTGCTCAAGGGGGTCGAACTGCGAAGAGGTGACGGCACTACGGAGATTCTTTGGGCTAAGTGCACCGACAGCGCGGATGCCGACTGGCAATCATTTGCTGCCGAGTGCGGCTTGGCCATCAAGTCTTCAGCGGAGCAGGCTACCACCAGCGACAGAACGGTTGTGGTCGGATTTGGCTCAGCGGGGACGGTCTTTCACCGCTCGAGTGTGCCGCCCGTCGATGATCAGGAGATCGAGTCGATCGTAAGGTTGCAGGCAGAACCCCGGCTTCCTCTGCCGGCCGAGCAGACAGAGCTGGCATGGCGAGCCGACCCTGTGCAGAACGGACAGGTGGGCGTCACCATGGTGGTGGCGAGAAAAGCCATGCTGCACCAATTCGTACAGCAGGTTCGGCCTTTGGATCCGGCTAAGATCATCCTGGATTGTGAGGGGATAATCAAAGCATGGCGAACGGTTTTCTCCGAGCATGAAAGAGATGCCGTCGTAGTCAGCATGGCCGCCAAGAGCACGCAGGTCTGCCTGGCCCGGGCTGGACGGCTGAGTAATGCGGTGATCCTTGACGTTGGTTTTGAGGATTTTTCGTCCGAATCGCTCGCAGGCCAAGCCGACACGACCGAAAGAATCGCTCTCGACATGGGATTAGACAGCTTCTCTGCCGATAAGCGAGAGGGACAAACCGAGGTAGCCGAAAGATTCGTCAAGGATATGAGGAGTGTGATGCATCTGTTTGGCTTTGACGATGCGGCGCAAGTACCGATCTTTGTGCTCTCAGACAACAGTGCGACATATGCAAGTATCGTCTCGTCTTTAAAGTCAGCGGACTTGAATGCACGGGTGGTAGTGCCAAACGCTCGGGCATTGCAGTCCCAGGGCCAATTCGGCGCTCAATGGATCTACGATTACCGCGCCGCGATAGGTTTGGGCCTGATGGCGCTCGAAGATGGCACCGACGAGCTTGACATTTTTCAGAACGTCTACAACAGGTTCGAAGGTCAACAGAAGGAACGTTGGTTTTACTCACCTAAAGTGGCAGCCGCCATCGCTTGTGTGGTGCTGCTGGCACTGGTTATCGTCGTCTATGCGGTGGATCTTAAGAGTCCGAAGTCCATCATGGCCCGTGTCGCCGCCCCAACCTCCGAGGCAAAGACAGATTTGGACTCGCTCGTGCAGAGGCAGAAGCTGATCAGGATGGTAGCCCGGGAAAGGCCGGACATGCTGGCCCTGCTGAAGCTGATAAATGATTGCGGCGAGAGGGGCCTCCTGCTGAACAGCGTGAACTTCAAAAAAGACCAGAAGGTCACTATTACCGGGCAGGTCCAGAGTTCGGAACAGCTGTACAAGTTCCAGGAAAACCTCGACAAAAACAAAGACATAACAGAAGTGAAGATACCAAACACCGGCCGGATAACCTCCAGGAGCAGCGGCGGGTCATCCGGGAGGACTGCCTCCAGCAGACCCAGCGGACCTCCCGGAAGACCCAGTGAACCTCCCGAAAAACCCAGTGAACCTCCCGAAAGACCCAGTGAACCTCCCGAAAGACCCAGTGGACCTGCGGGAAGACCCGGCGGCCCACCTTCGGCAGGAGGCTCCAGGGGAGACAGGGGCGGAATCACCTTTACAATAACTTTCCATTACAAGAATTTCACCCAGAAAACAGCCAGAGCACAAGGCTGAAAGTCAGGATAGCTATGATGAAACTGAGCGAAAAAGACATACGGGCACTCAAACTCGGCGCGATCGCAACGGTGGCTATAGCGATGTTCCTCGCAGGCTCCAAGTGGTGGGAGCACTGGCAGCAAGCCAGAATAGAGGGTGAGATACTCAAGGCCAAATTGGACGATATCGATATGACCGACAGTCAGCGCGCAGGTCTCATGGCGAAAGTGCCGGTATTCAAGATGCCTGTGGGAGAGGAGGAACAGGGATTTCTGTTCCGTGACGAGTTCAACGAGCAGTTGAAGAAAGCCGGGATAAAGAGCGATCCCTTGAAGACTATACCAAAGACAAAATCCCCGATGGCCGGATACAAATCCCTGCACCTGTCGTGCACCGCCAAGTGCAGATTCTCACAGGTGCTCGATTTGCTGGCGAGGCTGAACGAGAACCCGTACCTCGTCGGAATTGAAGAGTTCAGATTGAAGATCGATCCGAAGAAACGCTCAGAAGTGGAGCTTAGTATAACGGTCTCGACCTTCACCAAGGCCTCACCGAGGACAAGCAGATCATGAAACTCGCGGATCCGAAAGAAAAGAAGGAGATATGAATAAGACACACGAGAATATGTCTGATGCGCAAAGGGGCATGTTCAAAAGAGCCATGGAGACACACACCGAGCATACAAGCATATGTCCAAGGAAGCAAGGACGACATTCAAGGCTCGGATGATTGAACGAATCAGCCAAAACGGCGGCAGGATTAGTGTCGGACTCAAAAAGCAGATAGGCAGGCTTAAGTGAGGTCAACAAAACATTCGCCAGAGTTACGGCGAGGGGAGCTATATTATGAAACTTAACGAGCTGAAAGAGAAGAAAGAACTGGTTGCGATCGCCATGTTTGTAGTTTCCTTGATGTCCGTGATCCTGATCATCGTCAAGGTGACGGGTTTCTTTGGTACTTCAGCCAGAGCTGAGGAAACAGTCAGGCAGGCCATCGACCAGAGTAAGCCGGATGCGAAAAACCTGACCGCCCAGTTGGGCAAATTCAAGAAGGACGCCGACGCTCTGAAAAAGCAGAATCTGTTTTCACCGCCTCCGCCAAAACAGAATCCCATAAAGGCGGTGATGGGCATATTCGGTGACGAGGCGCTCATAAACGGCAAGTGGTATAAGGCCGGCGACAAGGTGGCAGACGCCAAGATCGTGGCGGTTGCTCCCACGGCAGTGACCGTCGAGTGGGACGGCAAGAAGACGGTGTTTAATCCTATTGACGGCGGGTCATCAGGCCCCAGCGGATCATCGAGATCCGGCAGGCCGACATCCAGTTCTTCAGGCGGCGGACGCCCCGGCATGGTCGTAACTGAAGGACCAAGACCCGGAGGAGGAGGGCCTATGGGTGGGATGACAAGAGAGAGAATGATGAACATGTCAGAGGCAGAAAGAGACAGATTCAGAAACCAGATGAGGGAGAGGTTTGAGAATATGTCCGAGGCCGAGCGGGACAGGTTCAGGCAGGAAATGCGTGAAAGAATGGGCGGCGGCCGGGGCGGCGACCGAGGTGGACGTGGCGGCAGCCCGGGCGGCGGACGTGGCGGCAGACGATGACAAGAATTGATGCGCGACGAACAAGATGAAACAGTCTGAAAAGACAAGATTATTTCCATTAGTCTGTATCGCGGTGCTTCTAGCCGCCTACGGAGTCGGCCTCGGGGTCAAGAAAGTCCGCTTCGCGGCAGTTGCCGAACAATTCCTGGCTGACCTCGAGCCTGAGAAACAGGCGGATGAATCCGAAGACGAAGCTGTAGCCGCAAGTGAAACCTCCGAACCCGAACTTTCCGAAGAAGTCGCGGAAGAACCATCCGAGGAGCCGGTCGAAGAATTCGCCGCCCGGCCGCAGGGCCCTGAAGGACAAGGGATGATGGACGGGGAAATCAGAGAGCGATTTCAGCACAGGGCTGAAGAAGAAATGGCGAGAATCCAACTGGAGGTAGCAAAAGCTGACCTGGATCAAGAAAATTATGGTCGCCTGCAAGAGATGTGGCCAACGCTGCCTGAGCAGGTAAGAGAAGAAATCAGGGACATACAAGAAAGATGGCCAACTATGTCTGAGGAAGAGAGGGACTATTACAGGGCGCAGAGTCTTGAATTGTTTGGGACTGGACGAGGCCAAAGACAATAAAAAGGATTAACGCGAGGTGAAAGAATGAAACAGTCAGGAAAATCAAATCTATTTGCACTAGTTTGTATTGCAGTGCTTCTTGCGGCTTATGGAGTCGGCCTCGGCGTCAAGAAGGTCCGCTTCGCGGCAGTTTCCGAACAAGTCTCGACTGACCTCGAGCCCGAGAACCCGGCGGATGAGTCCGAAGACAAAGCAGTAGCCACAAGTGAAGACTCCGGGCCCGAACCTTCCGAAGAATTGGCGGCAGAACCGTCCGAGGAACCCGCTGAAGAAGTAGCCGCCCGACCAGAGCGCCCCGAGGGAAGAAGAAGAGGGGGAATGATGGGTGAGGGGATGAGGGAGCGATTCCAGAATATGTCCGAGCAAGAGCGACAAGAGGCGATGGCTCAGATGCGTGAGAGATTCGGCGGCAGACGGCGAGGAGAAGGCGGAGGCGGAGGTGCATTCTCGCAAATGTCCGAAGAGGACAGGGAGAACTTCAGAGCGGAGATGGAAGCGTTGGGGGCCAGAGCCGGCGAAATGTCTGACGAGGAAAGGCAGCAGGCGAGAACCGAGATATTTGAAAAATACGGCCTTCCCACCAGAGGTGGAGGCGGCGGAGGCCGTCGAGGGCCCAGAGAATAGAAACGTAGTCGGATTTACAGTGAGGTGAACAAAATGGACAGGCCAAAATCAATAATATCAATTGTAGTCGGGCTCGCGGCGATTCTGATTGTCTGGAGGGTGGGATTCTATCCACCTGTGCCCGAGCAGGCAAAGAAGTCAACGCAAACCAAAGTGGCTGTTGATCCGAACAAGCCCGATGAGCCTAGAAAAGCGGGCGATCCAAACGAGCCCGTCCGGACCGTTGCCGCCAGGAGACCCGACAGGCCGGAGGATCCTAATGCACCCGGCAGGGAGGTTGCCAAGGATGACGAGAAGACGCCGGAGGATCCGAACGATCCGATGGAATCTCTGAACCTCAATAATGTTGCGATGAAGGAGATCATCAAGAAGCTTGCAGACTGGACCGGCAAGGCGATAATCCCAAGCGAAGAGTCGGAAAAGACAAAGGTGACCATATACGCACCCAAGAAGGTGCCGAGAAGCGAGGCTCTCTCGCTGATTTACGCAGCCCTGCGCATGAAGGGTTTCGACGCCCAGTTCGCCGATCAAATAATCTATCTCAGGCCGATCAAGGACGCAAAACTCGGAGAGGTTCCCACTATCGCGGCGGACTACCCCCTGGAGCTTATTGAGAATAAGGACCAGATAGTACAGAAGTTCTTCAGGCTAAAGAGCTACAGCCCCTCTCAGATGGGTACGATACTCATGCCGCTGATGGGTGAGTATGGCCACGTCAGCGCCGATGAAAACACCGGCAGTCTGATGGTGATCGACACGGTCAAGAACCTGATGCGCATAGACCTGATCATCAAGCAGTATGACGTGGTAGACGCCGAGGAAGTCGAGACCGAAATATTCGAAATCCACAACAACGACCCGGAGGAAATGGTAGCCTTGCTCGAGACGCTGCTCAGCAGCAGTGCCGCCAGTTCTGCGAGGGGTTTTCGCGGTCCGTTTGGAGGCAGACCACCCTTCGGCCGTGAGCGTTCATCCAGAAGCG
>Ga0209536_100000952_pt1 | contig 47597 bp, 37 predicted proteins | sample DeeMarSeWOR28_12_FD_187461 | JGI IMG/M metagenome (GOLD analysis project Ga0209536, IMG submission 187461) | Marine sediment microbial communities from White Oak River estuary, North Carolina - WOR-2-8_12 (SPAdes) (version 2) | ecosystem: Environmental > Aquatic > Marine > Intertidal zone >...
AGAGGTAATGACCGTCAATAAATTTTAATGTTTTTCTATTTTTTAGAAAGTGGAAGACCAGGATTGTACTTATCAGCATTAAAAATGGCTGGATGATCATCCCGATCTTAGGTATGTTTATATATTTGAAATAGATGACTCTGATATCATCAATTATTTTTTCATGACTGAGTCCAACAAAATGATAATTGTATTTTCTATACAACGGAAACCAGGGAACCGGAACCATTACTGTAGGTATATAGCCAATGTTTTTATATAAGCTTACTCTTTTTTTTATAAATATACCATGTTGGGGTTTTTGATAATTTGGAAAAAGATTTGTGAAAACAAGAATATCCATGAGGTAGTATATAAATACTTACTATTAAATCTTGATTATAGTTTTAGGGATAATGTATATAAAAGGCCTTTTGAGTATTGCGAATACAAAAGTAAATACTAAAATTGATCGTGGATCTCGTGGAAATCTATTGTCGCCTATTTAATTAGGAATTGCTTTGCCCATTTTTCGAATATTAATATTGACCACAATTGAAACCCATTATTGGAAACGCCATTCTGATGTAGTCGCCAAATTTTGTCAATATACTGCTTATCAAAGTATGTGCTTGAATTGGAATTATATAACACCTCTTCCTCGAAATTTTTCTTTAATTCACCTCTAAACCATTTTTCTATAGGTATCGAAAATCCCATCTTTTTACGATTAAGTATCTTTTCAGGCAGCATATCACGAGCCATCTCCTTAAAAATATATTTTCCATTTTTTCCATTTAATTTCATAGATGAAGGAATTCCGGCGACATATTCCATGAAAATATGATCGAGTAGCGGTACCCTGACTTCAAGACTGTTAGCCATACTTGCGCGGTCAACTTTGGTGAGTATGTCGTCGACCAGATAAGTTTTAATATCGACATATTGAATTTTTGATAACAAATCATCCGTACCGGCTTGCTGATAATGTTCATTGAAGACATCAAAGGAAGAATAATTATTAAGATCTGTCTGCAGATCCTTATGCACAATATTTTTCAGGCTGTTTGGTGTAAAATGCGTCATGGTACGATAATACCCTTCGGCGGAATCCATGGATAAATTTGTTAAAAGTGTTTTAGCACGGAAAAATTGTGGCAGCCAATCTGCCTTAGGATAGATTCGGGCCATTCCGGCAACCAACGAACGACGGATTGGGCTTGGAATATAATAACGAATACGGTTTTCTATTTGATCAAAATAATATCTTCGGTAGCCGGCAAAATTCTCATCCCCTCCGTCCCCGCTCAAGGCGACTGTTACATTCTCCCGTGTCATTTTAGAAACATAATATGTCGGAAGCGCCGAGGAATCTGCGAACGGTTCGTCAAAATACCACGTTAGTTTATCAAGAATGTCAACACTTTCAGGCTCAACGATATATTCATGGTGATCGGTACCAAAAAAGTAAGATGTTTCTTTGGCATAGGATAGTTCGTTGAATTTGCTAAATGAGAATCCGATCGAATTTGTTATTACGGGTTCAGTTTTCAAACTGACCATTATAGCAACTATTAATGATGAATCCACACCACCACTGAGAAATGCACCCAAAGGGACTTCACTTATCATGCGCATTTTAACAGCTTCTTCTAAAATACCGGCTATTTCATATTTCAGGCTATTTTCAGGGTAATTATTATTTTCAGAAAAATGCAGATCCCAGTATTTTTTGATGGTGAAATTACCGTCTTTAAAATAAAGGTAATGCCCGGCTGGGAGCTTATGAATTTTAGAAAATATCGATTTTGGTGTCGGAACATAAAGGTAATTCAGATAATCAAAAAATGCAGTTACATCGATATCTTTATTTACATTTTTATATTCAAGTATCGCTTTAATTTCAGATGCAAAAAGTAATTTATTTTCATAATAATAATAATATAACGGTTTAATCCCTAGCCTATCACGGGCCAGAAACAGATTTTTATTATTGATATCATAGATGGCAAACGCAAACATTCCACGCAATTTTTGAACACATAACTCACCAAACTCTTCATACAGATGAAGTATGACCTCTGTATCAGATTTTGTACGAAAAAGATGTCCTTTTTTGATCAGAAATTGACGTAAATCCTGATAATTATATATTTCGCCGTTAAAAATGATAACTTTCGATCTGTCTTCATTAAAAATGGGTTGTTGACCATCTTTGACATCAATTATACTGAGTCTGCGATGTCCGAAACCAACAAAATCTTCAACAAAATATCCCTCTTCATCAGGACCGCGATGCTTTAGAGAATCATTCATTCTCTGCAATATTCGCCGATCGATCATTTCTCTTTTATCGGTGATAACTATTCCACATATACCGCACATATTGGCCTTGTATAGAATATATATTCATTCTTCTTTATTAACCTGGAACAACTATCTTTTTGGCAGACTTTCCATATACAATAAACTTAACAATTAAGCACATTGAGGATAGGCTCCATCAAAATATCCTAAATGCACGGCTCATACTAATTTTATGTAGCACGTTTAAATTGATATTTACCCGCGTATGACTAAAAAAATGAGATTGTGCATCTTCTTTATAATCGCTAAATTAGCGATAAGCCATTTAATAATAAGGGATTATCTATGCATAATCTCATTCATTATTTCAATAAGATCCTAGTCATTGTCAAAGAAAAATTGATACAATAAATTGATCAGCATGGAAACGTTTTTCGTATAGATCCTAAACCAAAATTATCAGACGTTGAAGTTGTTGCTCTTAATTTAACTGCCGAGTGTCTCACGATCGACAGTGCAAACTACCTTTTTAAATTATTGAATAATTACAAACGCTATTTTACCACTTTGTTTGATCGCTCCAACTAAAACCGTAAAAAGAATAATTTATTTAATTACATTGAAACGATACGTCAATGTATTCTGCAATCATTATGTAAAGGTGAAGATACTATTGTTATTGACTCAAAGCCTATACCAAGCTGTAAATTTCAGCATGTAATGCGTATTAAAGTATGTTGTGAAAATTACGAATCTATTCCGGCCTATGGTTTAAATGCTGCCCAAAATATGACATATTCTGGATATAAATTAAATGGCACAAATAGTGTGAGTGGCTTTAATACTCACTTTGACCGCTCTAAAGCAAGCATAGTAGATAGTCAATTTCTTAATGATATCAAAAATAAACATACCGGGTTTTTAATCTCAGTAGATAAAGTATATTTAAATGATCCATTACAAACCATACCATTTGAAGATCATGGTTTGCTTCTGAGAACGCCCATGCGATTTAATAAAAAAGATTTCGTGAAGCAACCGGCAGAATTCCGAAAAGTGCGGAAAATAATTGAAACTTTTTTCTCTCAATTATATGACCAGTATAATATCGATCAGAATTCTGCTAAATCATTTGCTCGCATTGCGACTCGTATTTTATAAAAGATCACAAGTTACACGTTTTGCATTTCATAAATTAGTGTGAATTGAAAAAATGACATAAATGATATTTGTAAGGTTAAACATGTACATACTTAATTCGTATAACGGGGATAATTAACCGGAGTTAATCACCGCGGAGGAACACGGAAGGGTACAATATATTGAAAATAAAGTACTTAACAGAATTATTCAAATAAATAAAATATATCATAGTATTGCGCTAAAATTATCTGTAATTTAAATAATTTCAAACCTTTATCTGTGTTATTCCTTAGTTTATGAATAAGCCAGGTTAATAATTTTTTAATCGATTTAATGACTTTTTTTACTAAATATTTAAATCCAGAAAGTGCGGCTTCAAATTCGATTTGTTTATCATTATCAGCATCTAAGAATCGCCTCAATGATAATAAGTTTTGTGAAACAGTATTTAATCCGGGATCACATGTAACACCAGATAAGATACCACATTCAGTTAGTATCTCAAAATTATCTTCTGACCATTGGCCACTGGGATAACAAAAGTGAATCAATTTATAATCCACATGATCATCGATTTTTGCTCTATTTTTCTTTATTTCCTTGTTCAATGCGTTTTTATCGTCTGGCATCGCGTGAGTATGAGTATGTAACTGAATGTTAATCTTATTTTGTTTGAGAATAGATAGCTCCTCATCATTTATCAGGCTTAATATTCGGCTATCGTAAATTGTATCATAATTTATATCCAAAATCTCGCCCAGTTTAACCAAGAATCGATCTTTCTCCTCTTCATCTAAAAATTCTGTGCCATACTCGATTAGTTTTGATATTATATCTTCTTCATTCTTCAAATCATTATTGAGATCCTGATATACCATTCGAAGTTTGTCTAAAATCTCCTGATTCTTAATTTTACTTTTCCAGAACATATACTGTATCACTAAGGAGAATACTGGTTTTCCATGGTTAAAATAATGTGTAGTTAAATATAATGTTGCCGGAAAATTAAATTTCTGCAAAACCGGCATGGCGATCTTAAACACACTATAAAATCCATCATCAATTGTAATTACAACTGTATTTTTCCTGATGTCACCACGCTGAATCATTTTCATTGCGTCATCAAGACATACAACATTATATTTATTTTTTTGTAAATATTTCATCCTTAATAGGAAGGTATCATATTGCATAAACATATTAGGACGGAACTTGTGTTCGTCTTTTAATGAAAATGCATGATAACCAAGAATTCGAAGGTATTTGGATGTTAATTTACTGGATAACCAGAATAAGCCGAATATTTTACAAATCCATAATGTTATTGTTCTCATATTCATTTACAGGATTATTCGGTTGAATTATTAAAATGATTAACAACTTTCACCGAAATATTTAAGATGGTAATGACCAAATCTTGGTTGGAATTTTATAAGAAACTCAGGTTGCCTCCATTTTAACAATCTGTAAATTGTTTGTGATTTTTTTGCACATTTCATGCAATCTGGTGCAGTTATTTACTTTTCTTATACGCAGTTTAACAGCCACTAACTCACAGGCTTTCCGCTGACATATCCGGGGCGATGTTTTCCTGCACTTCAATTTTCTCGGATGCTTTTCTATCTGCAAATTTTTATTTTCAATACAGTTCGTCGTAGCAAAACTACGCCGGAGATCAGCAATCAGCCCTGAACGGTGCAGCGTCTTGATCACTTCCAGACCTTCGTCCATTGATTGCGACGCCCCCCGGCTTATTAGTTTTTAAATCAATGACAATTTCTTTGAATAGCATACGGCATTCGTCATAATCGTCACTCTGGGAAGCCTGGTTAATCCGCCGGCGGTAATGAAACCGTTTATCTTTGCTCAGGTATTGCCTTATATGTTCACTTTTATGGTAATTACCTCATTGAATAACGGCATAGCAACCGAATTTGATAAAAATAATGTTTTTCTGGGCGGCTGTGGTTTCAACATGAGATAACTACTCGCAGTTTTTTTTGCCGCTAATGAATATCATTTTCTCCAATTCACTTGCTGTTAATCATAAATTCATTGGACTTTCTGAGCGCAAATTCCAATGATAGGATTCTATTCCACTGGCTTTCGTATGTAAAAACATCTTTCTTCGAATCATTTAGAAAATTAAATAGCGATTCTTTATCCATAATAGACACCAATTGCATTGATGATCCATTTAGAATTTCTTTAATATCCTCTCTCTCCCATAACTGCACTCTTTTGGATTTAAAGATAGGTAGTGTACCTTTATTGGTGTCTGAAATACCTACATATGATTTTAACTTTGACTTTGCTTTCATACTATAATGTTCTAGGAGTGGATAAAAACGATAAAAATTTTTCACTGTGACTGGTTCAGCAGGATAACCGTGTTCAAGGGGATAACTGGCTAATTGGGGCTGATATTTATTCAACATTTTTCTGATTACGAGACCTCTTCTTCTCAATTGGGGATTAATTTGCAACATCATTTCGAGAATTTGCTTGAACATAAAAGGTGAAATACAATGCCAAATCTGACTTGTGCTGCTGCCGATCCGTCCCTGCCATCTCTGCATTCTCATATTCAGATAAGCGTGATCCATTTGCATGGTATTTGGAAGATTGGTAAGGCCATGAGTAACATCCTCAATAATATGGGTAAAGTGTGTTCTAATATTTAACCTTGTCTCCGGCGGAAATAATGATGAGTCATGTGAATGATAAGCGTAGCGGTAAATTGCCAATTTAGACGGATCAATTGGAATGCATTTTCCGGCATTTGGGAAGAGTAGCTCCCACCAATATCCCCGTGCAATCTCGCCAAATGATCCGTTAACACTGATTCCATATTTTTTGGATAAGCGATTGTGGATACTTAAAATACCGCTATATTCCACCAGATCGTATTCCCCATCAGTCAGTTTAAGAGAATTATCGATATCCTCAAATTTGATTTTGTCAGGAATTTCAAGTGTTGTATGTTCGATTCTATGCAGATTTGCCAATCCGGATGAAATTTTTACGTCAGCACTATCCTTTTTTCCTGTTACAGTAGTACTAAAAGGACGCCCATCGTTTAAATAAGCTGAAAATATAGCCCTTGAATCATATCCTCCGGTAAGATCACATACAGGGTAATTAAAATAATTGTTGATTTTTTGGACCGTACAATTCAATAGATTCCATATTTTCTCAACAGCCTCGGTACCATTGTACTTAACGGGATCCAATTGATTCATATGCCAATATTGCTTTTCAGAGATAATACCCTGATGATCAATCTGAAAAATTTTTGCCGGACCTAATTTCTTTATCTCTTCATAGAATGTTCTATCCTGATATATTGTACCTGTATAAATAAATTCCTGACATCCGGTCAGATCAAGTGTATATTTTTCAAGCAGGGCCAGTAGAAGCGATGAATTTGATATAGCAATACCATTTTTGATTTTTCTGATATATACATGTGCACTACCAATGATATCGGTTACGATTATACAGGAGTGCGAATTTTTGTTACCATAGATCAGGACATAAGAACCTTCCAATTCGTTGGCAACGTGAAAAATATCTGCTTTTTTAATTATTTTCAATAATGCCGCTTCTTTCCCACAGGATATCCCGCTCCCATGAAACCAGGTTCCAATGGCGATCAACCATTCTCCGGTTGATTCTTCATAATATGCCTGGCTTATTGAATCAACTCTATTGGGCAGACTGAATATTTTTATCCGACTAGATTCCACCCTAAACACAGGCGATAGATTCTTAATCTTTTGCGCAGTCTCTATAATTTTGTGAAAATATGTTGTATTCGAATCCGTGCTTCCAGAATTCGATATAAGGATAAAAACAACAGACATTCAATAACCGTAATTTTCTAAAACAAACTTATTGAATAATACACAACCATTAATCTCTTATAAATATCTATATTTAATGCTGGGAAGTTTAAATATACTTCGGTAAGAATCATGCTCAGGGAGATATGTTTCACCATAATTTATCATTGTTTTTAAACAGATACTGGCAGCGAAAATGACCCAGAACAAATCAAAATATGCTCTTGAGAGAAACGCCCCGGAAACTAAAAAGGCCATCATAGACACGAATAATGCTCTGCTTATTTGAGAAATCCATGTGCTTTCCTGCTGAGATGAAGAAACAAACTTATTCAATCTCAACAAATTTATTATCACAATTAAAATAATTGTTAAGAATATAATTAATCCTATGAAGCCATGTTCCATTAGTATTTGAAAATAAATGCTGTGTGCTGTTTGTCCGGCATTGCCAAAACTAAGATCCGGTGAATATTTTTTATATTGTTCCGCCCGGAAACACAAAAATCCTCCCCCCAATACATTCTCCAATGCAAGGTTTACAGAAGTCGCCCAGGAATTGAGACGCATATTTGCGGATTGGTCTTCCTCATATGTTTCGATGGTGGCCATGCGGTCAAACCAGTGCGATGGCAATAAAGGCACGGTAATTAATATGATAATTATAGAGGCAGTCAGGTAGATCAATTTATGACGTGACCTACTGATCATAAAAAATACCATGAAAATCAAACCCAGCAACGCCCCTCGCGAATACGTTAATATCGATGAAATGATAGTCGTAATACCTATTCCAAATAAAATAATCGTATAGATTTTTGTTCGAAATATATCTTTTATAAAAAAACATAAAGGTGCTACCATGACGAGGGCAAGACCTAGATCATTGTTATCTCCGATATAAGAATTTGGAGGACCCCAGACCTTATACTGTCCGCCCGTCAATATTCCAAAAATCGCACCCTTCACACCATAAAAGCCAATGAATAGCGTAATACCTAAAAGAAGTAAAACCAGTCTTTTGGGTGTATTAACTATTATGATAGTTATTGCAGCCATTAAAAATATCTTGGATGTCGTCATCCAATATGACCATGCATCTTCAGGATAAAATGCAAAAACGGTGGTTAAAGTCACAAAAGCCCAAAAAAGTAGAAACAATAATAATTCCTTGGTTATTATAAATGTAATTTGCTTATGGTTAATAATAATACTTGCGATCGTCACTATAGCCGCGATCATAGCTAAAGGCAGATCGGCCGTGAAGCCCCATCCAAGTCGGTGTGGATTCATGAGACTTATCCAATAATATACCATTAGAGCGGCAAACGGACTTTTGAAGCCGTATATTATTGAAGGTACATATAAACCCAATATTAATAAATCGCGCATTTGAGAAAATTAAATAATTTAATCCATTAATCTATATAAAATAACTCTTCCAAGGAAACTAACAGGATCCTCGTCCCACGGTGCGATCCGGCGTAATTGAAAGCGGTCAGTATTAGAATAATTATTTCCACGCAGTGTCGATACTGCGCATTTATAATCTGCCTTTATTAATTGCTTGATGCAATCATCATTAAAATCATTTATTTGTCCGTTGGGGTAGGCAAATGATTTTACTTCTTTATTAATTTTTTCTTCAATTATGGTCTTTGATTCTGAAATCTCACGCCATATCTCATCTGAAGATATTTTTGACAGAATCGCATGTGATCTGGTATGTGAACCGAAGTATATTCCAGATTCGCTCATTTCTTTGATCTCTTCCCAGTTCATCATTCTATTCGGTTCCAAATTAATATTTTTTCGTGTGTTTTTCTCCATATAACTGATAATATTATTCATTTCTGACTTATTTAATGTTTTTATATGTTCCAGCACCGGTTCAACAGCGGCTATTCTTTTTTCCAGACTTCCTAAATCAATTAAGCGGCCATTAGATATTCCGAGGTCAATTTGATTAATACCAGTATTCTTTAGAAAAAGCAATACCTTATCAAACCACAAAACATTCTTAGATGATATGTAATCTGTGGTCAAAAAAATCGTCGCAGGGACATTATATTTTTTCAGGATTGGAAATGCATATAGATAATTGTCGAAATATCCATCATCAAATGTTATGCATAATGCATTTCGAATCTGTTTACCAGCTAACAAATCATCAACTAAATCTTCCAAAGACATAATCTTAAAATAGGATGAGAGATGACGTATCTGTTCTTCGAAAGATCTGCTAGTAGTTACATCGATTGCAAACGGATCGTATACAGGGAGAACTCTATGATATATCAGGATCTGAAATGGATATTTTCTTTTTATTATTCTTTTGCGTTTTGGATCAAATACAAAATTCTCACTAAGGTTTTGAAGATACCTTTTTGAATCAAGTTGAGACATTTTACCGAGCAGATACAAAAAGGTTCTTTTAAAAATTGTAGAGGTCAATTCTAATTTATACTACTATTAATTTCACCTGATCACTCTTACATTTACTGGTCTGGAGGGATTGTCACCATCGCCCTGATCTCCGCTTGTATCTCTTGGATATATACCCCAGATCGGAATATCATCAAAACCACTGTTCTCGAAAGTCGAAAAGTTTTCTGCACCGGTCAACCTTTGCCAGGCCTCAGTTGAGCCCTTTGCCTTATGATCAACGGCATAGGAGATAGCAGGAAAAAGATTTCCCCAGTAGCCGGTCGACCCATCAGCCGGATTACCTCCGGAAGAGCCTTCCAACCGATTACCACATGATGTATTGGATTGCCCCCACGTTTTTTCATATACGGTCCCCCAGGAATCGTACCATGTCGCAGGATCACCATTAGTTCCATCAGAAATTTTTATTGTATAACTGGAGGCTTTTGTAAAACAATAATTTTCAGAACCGGTCGATCCTAAAATTCCCACTGCTGCCTGATATAAGAAGGTTGTCAATGAATCCAAAAGCATTGATGTATCAAAAGGTTCAATATCCTTCATCATACCATATGTCTGGATCCAAAAGTGCTGCATCCATGGAGCAGTGTATCCCGGTTCATAAGCTGCCAGATTATATTCATACAAATAGCCTAATTTATTCATACCTTCTTTGTTCCTGACAGACTCCCAGTATGTCAAATTATAATTCAACCAGGAACTTAGTTGAGTCGTGATCTCATCTTTCGGAGCAATTGCGATTAGCTGACCCAGGGTTCTGTGCTGCCAGGCAACAGCCCTGGTCTGTCCTCGTATGATGCGCGATGCATCATTTCCTGCATCAGATGTTTCCATCAGGTAGCATAAAGTGGCCTGATATTCCATGGCTTCAAGATAATAATAATCTCCCGTAATAAGGTAGGCCAGATACCCGGCCGAGCCATGGTGGGCCTTCTCCCAAATCAGACTACCAGCACCCCACTCATAATAGCCTCCCTGTCCGGGGCCACCACACGTCCAACTTGAGTAATCTGTTAATTTAATTGGTTTATTTGTGGTTTTGTCTGACCATATAATTGCGTAGCTGAATATGGCATTTGAATTGGCTATCACCGATTTATACGCTCTGTAGTCACCACCTGAAGAAAGATATAATGCATCCCATAGGGGCAACAATCCTATCTGATTTTGAAATCCTGCAGAGCCCATTCTTTCCGTCCAATCACACCTGGAAAAAGGAGTATAATTTTGAGATAATTCGTTCAATGTCGAAGCCGAAGTATTTTTTTTCCAGTAATTCGGCACCAATTTTGTACGCATCAAATATTCTGTATCATGGGCAATGGTTATATCTGGCCCGCTTGAATTTACCCAGCCTTCAACAGCATATCTTGTGTAAGCATAATGAGTAATAGCCTTATTATAAACCACATTACCATCCACCATAATTTTCGCTGTGTAGGATTCATTACTCGCCCCAGTGACATCACCATTTTCTACAATAACCCGGATCCAGATATCCCCGGTTTTATAAAGACGAACATAAAACCATACAGATAAGTCTGATATAATATCCGTTTGATAATGAGCTTCAACCATACTTATACCACTTAACCACACCCTTACTGGCGAACCAAGAAGCGAACTTAGATTTACTGTCCCCTTATCACCTAGTTCAACAGAAGCAGACGGAGCAGCTGCAACAATATCCGATTCTGTTAATACTAATCCGGTTGGCGGAGTACCATCACCATATACATTTATCGTCTTTGGAATATCTGCGGTCATTGCGACACTTCCGGAAGCTATTACGTGTTTGATTGAATTGTCGCTCCATCTTTTTTTTATCATAATTTGATAATCATCAATATCTAAAGTAGGTGGATTAATCACCTCTCCTTTCTTAAAAATAAGCCCTACCGTAAAAGGATTAATGGCCGTAGTGTCTGCAGTTATCCTAAAAGACTGTATAATAGAACCTGCGCTTTTTCCATTTGAGACGTTAACCATCAAAGTATAAAATATATTTGTTAATACAATCATTATCGTTAATTTTTTCATATTGACCTTCCCTCTATGGGGCATCTGAAAGTTAAAAGTATCTTGTTCTATGCATTAACTCATATATAGTAAGCCCAAAACATATAAATTTACTTCAGAATATAATATTCAAATTTCTCTAAAAGGTAAAAGATCGAAAAGGAATTTTCCCTCGAAATTATATTCATATCCCTCTTACATTTTTAACTTAATTGTAACTATATTGTTAAGACTGAAAAATTTATTTCAAAATTCTTAAATTTTGAGGCGTCTGCGGTTTTTCGAAGGAGTGGCTGATCTTGACAAAGAAAACGTCGTCATTAACACTGTTAACCAGTACAAATCCATTTATTGATGGAACATATCTAAACCTGCCGAAAGTACCATACTCTGCCGCTGCACCCGGATTAGAACCCTGGAGTGTTAGTTTTGTCCATACGGCGGACTCAATATTTAAACTATAAAGCGTTAAGCCCCCCTTCCAGGCAACAAAGCAATCACCAACAGGATCATACTGAAATCCTGGTGAAGCGGCATCAATGATATCGGTATCACCGGTAGTATGCAAATTCGTTTTGATCACATTACTTAAATCAGAGATATCCCACGAATAGATATCCCCGCGTCCAATTGCTACTAATTTTTTTCTTTTTGGATCTATATCAGCCGTCAAATAATAATTCCAGGCAATTGTAGCATCATAATCACTATGCACAGTCCAAGAATCTGCATAGGGATCATATCTGGCTAACCGGCCAGTTGAGCTACCTCCTGTGCCGTGCACCCATGCGTTCCCTGTATACATGTCAATTGCAGAAATTGCACCAATACCATAACAGGGGGTTTCAGATTCTCTGGTCCACAAATTTGTTTCAAAATTGAATGAATGTGTTTTATTTGTGCCGATCTGTCCGCTAGGATAAAGACCATGCCCACCAAAAGTAAAAAATTTATCAATAGTGGGAACATATTGAATGTAATTATATGTATGACGCGATCTTGGATTACCGTCAGGATACTCACCACTTGATTCGTTCCCACCTACATCCCTACTCGGATCAGTCAACCGTGTCCATTTCAAATTATTGAGGTCAAATACATATACCTCATTCCCCGCATAATCACTATGTCCTCCTCCCCACACGATCAGACGGTTACGTTTGGAATCAAAGGCACCACCACTCCATGCATCAATTATTGCAGAAAAATAACCGGCTGGTAGAGGATTGGGTTTTACTGATTCCAATTTTGAATTTGGAATTTGATACCATGTCATTAAGGGTAGGTTAATTAATGTTGAGTCCTGGGTGAATAAAGCTTCAGTGTAAAATAAAAATAAGATCATAAAGAGAACTATGTGACAAAAATTAAGTTTAAACATTTTTTATCTGCAATTTTGAATCAGAGCAAGGATTAATCTATCTTAAGATAAAATTAATTTTCTGAATTGATAATATTAAAATCTTTTCTATAATTTTCAAAAAAATTTGAGCTACTTCTATTTTCAAAATTTACAAATCGTATTTTATGTTATCACGCATTTTGTGCAATTTGAAACCGTTACTAATCTTCCTCATTTACTTTTAAATATTCAGTGACGCTAAGGTATTCCAAGGATATCACTGGATCGATGATTTACAATATTTCACTTTTCAAAGATGTTTTTCGATCTGCGAATTTAGGTTTTCAAAACAATTGGTAATGGCAAAGCTGCGGTCCAGCTATTTCTTCTTTTTACAATTACCTGGCAACTTCTGTTTCTCCAGCCGGTAAAGTCATTCCATGTGTTTGTAGTGCACAATCCCCCATTGCTGATGCAATAATACGGGTAATTGTGGATTGTCAAAACGGAAACGCTTAAATGCTAACTCATTTAATCGCTCAGCTTTCTTTTTATCTATCAGATTTTCTGTATGCTGAAAATAATAAGTGCGCCTGTATATATTAACCAATCTGCACAATGTTTGTGTGGTGTTATTTTCAGTTTTCAAGTTCCTCGAAAGTTCCCAATGATGCTGAGGTTTTAGCACTAATTTCAAAGTGTCTCCATTAACTCTAAGATCTGAATTTCTTTAACGGATATAAGACGATTTAGTGTTAAATTTTTTTATTCAGGTTCATTTAACCATATGGCTTAAATGGCGTCCATTCTACTACACTTCGATTTGAAGCTGTAACTGGTTTTTTTTGAAATCCCGTACTCGCGAATGGTTTTCTTTGACTTAGGTCCCTGAATCAAACGGGCATAAAATACGGATAATATGTTCAATAATAAACCAGCTCTCCATGAAATGTTCACCTTACACAGGTTAATTTAAGCAAGAGAACTCTCAAATCAAATTGTCCAATTTTAGGGAGAAGGTCATTAGCATCCCTTCTTCTATCAACAGAATTAGCGTCAACCAATTTAGTGATTAATATGCATCATATAATATCACTTAAGCATTCTTCTAAGATCTCACACATTCTGTCAATTTGATATTTTTCTAATTTCTGATGAACAGGTAGAAGCACCAGGTATTTTGATAAAAAATGAGCGTCACGGTATTTATGTTGGTCAATGCCCGGGTACAACTCTTCGCCAAATGAAAAAGCCGGGATGCCTCGTACTCTTAAAAAATAATCCAAGCGGGAGCTATGTTCAAAAATAAAAGGATAAGCCATAGGGCATACACCATCGGCAAGATGGGAGAAGCATGGCATGATTTTATCAATTTTTTTTAGTCTGGCATCGAGATAACCATAGTTTGCTCTACGTCTTTCATAGATATTTCGGGCATTGGTTTGCTTAAAGATCCATTTTGAGATCATCGAAATCGGCCAATCAGCATATTCCAAAAAAAAATTTGGATCTTCCTGTGAAGCCGGACCTTTTTTGGAATTAGTTATGCTTTTATCTGGTGTATCAGGAATAGTAAAATTTATTTTCGACGAGGATTCTTTATCAGTTTTTATCCGTTCCCAATCCGGATTTTCAAATGTCCATTTTGCTATTCTTAATTGATATAATAAGGGTGCATTCTTTAATACATTAATTCCCTCCGACGATTCGCGGTTAATGATTAGTGCGCCGCCGTCTTTGGTACTCAATATTTTTCTGAAACTAAAAATTGCAGCATCACCAAATTTTCCCACATAGCGGTTGCCAATCATACCAAACAGTGTATGCGTGCAATCTTCAATGATGGTAATACTATATTTTTCCCCGAGATCAGCAAATTGCTTTGCCGGAGCCGGAAATCCAAAAAAGTGAATAAAAAGCAAACATGACACATTTTTATCAATCAGACTTTCAATCTCACTCATATTAATTGATAAATCTTTTTTGACATTATAAAATTTAATATTTGCCCCAAAGGCGATTACCGGATCTACTAGTGCCGTGCAATGGTATGCCGGTAACAAAACCGTGCTATTATGTTTGATTCTGAAATATTTTAAGGCATGGTAAATAGCATTTCTGCCATTCATCGTATATACAACATTTGAGGAATAAAAAGGCTCCGGGGATTTTGTAAAAGGTTTTAATGGTAAAACATCACCCAGTGTGCTTGCTGGTGTTTTTCTCAAAGCCTTCATGATTTTGTTTGATTACAGACCAATATACTCAAAGTTGGGAAATAGACTGTTTAAATCAATCGATTTCCCTGCAGGAATAAGTACCACATTAGATGTATTATTCAATTTGTTGGCAAAGCTTAATTTGTAATCATCTCCTCCATAACCGCAATCGTATACTTTGAATTTTTTACCGATGGCATCTAAGATGGTTTCAAAATACAATAATCTACCAGCTCTTAATTCCTCGTAGGCGGGATCTCGCCCATTGAAATAAGCCTCCCGCCTGAACGCGTAATCCAGGCAGGCATGGGAGGCAATTCTTCGTCCCTGATAAGTGGCGAAAAAAAGGGTATAGTTGCCGTGTTTCGAAAGCTGCCGGATTAACTCGTTATGAAAATTTATCGTTTTATCACTAACGGCAGCAGATTCATTTTTCCAGCGCTCGGCGTGTAAATTTAAGAAATCGTGAATATCGTTATCGGTAATATCAGCAGATACTATTTTTTCAAATCGGCCGCCGGCTTCTTCAAAGCGTTTGCCGTATCTACGGAAATACCTTCTTGTCTCCTTGGATAAAGATGAAAGATAGGTATCTCTATCACCCGGCAATTTTATCTCCGGGTAACTAATGTTTTCATGATTTACTAATTTTCTTATTTCACTTACAGATTGAAAATACTTATCCACTGCAGGTATTGTTTTTAAACAGTTGTTCAGCTCCTTTTCCAGATTTACTCTGGTTTGCTTGAAATGCAGAAATCCGGTATTTACACTGGAAAATTTTTTTAACAAACTAGATAAAGAATGTGAATCCACATTCTCCTCCTGCATTTTTTTTTCAAGATTGCTTAAATGATAAATAATCCTGCCAAAAGTCCATGGATATATGCCCCCGCGACGTTGATTTTTAACTACTCCACCCCGCCAGTTCTCTTTCAGTGTCTGCTGAAGGAGTTCGTTAAGAATGGGAAGATTCAGGGATGATTCAGGTATATAGCCTAAAAATAAAATATCAAAATCAGATTCAGTAACCGTTTTTAATGTCGAAAACGCCGAGCTTAATGCTTCGCTGCGCTTTGATGTATCTACCAGAAAATCCTGATAAGCAATCAATACTGAATCCCCGGTAAAAGTTAACATTTTAACTGTATTACTCCGGCCGGACATTGTAGCATGGATTTCAGTAAATGGGGTTATTCCAATGACAGATTTTTCTTCAAAAGTAAGTAACAGCTTAAAATCTTTTACCCAACTCTTTCGTCCCCAAAAATTTCTCCCGCGTCTTATACCAAAATCGCTATCTTCAGAACTGCTGAAATTTTTCCACCAGATAAATGGCAGTTCCAAATAATTGAACGGCATATCTGCATTACTTTTCGCACATAACGTTTTAACTGTTTCCTGATATGCATCAAGACTTTGAATATTATTAATTAATTTAGAATGCACCATGTAGATTCATTTTCCGCTAAAATGAAGGACAATTTGTCCTGTGAAAAAGCAAATATATCCTTTGATTTTCACGATTCTTAACTTTGTAAAACAAGATCGAAGCATTTTGCCAGATCTGATGTCTGTGCCCTGCGCGAGTATTTTTCAGCAACATTTTTTGCTGCACTGGGTAATGCTTTCTTTTTTCTTACCTTTTGGTACCATTCCTCTAGTTTGTTGGCTATGGCCTCAGGATTTTCTATATCAACGACTTCACCGGAATTGGTTTGACTTACCAGTTTTCCAGTTTCACCATTGCTCGTTGTTAAGGCAAGTATCGGTTTACCGATTCTTAAATATTCATAAAACTTGGCCGGGATTTGCGTATTACAGGTAGGGCCCTGAAATAACAATAATGCATCCGCTGCAACCATGGCGTTTAGTATTTCACCGTAAGGGATTCTTTCCCTGATTTTAATTATGTCCTGCAACTCTAAGGCAGTTACTTTTTCCCGGTACATATTTTCACTACCCGAACCATAAAATTCAATATGAAAATTCGCCCCATTCGCGTGTTCATTTTTGATAAACAATTTAACTCCCTCAAAAAACGGAAATGGATCTCGGTCAATTCGTTCCAGTAAGCCAGTGTGTATAAACTTAATCGGACCAGTTTGTCCAACATTGAAATTTACATTCGTAAAATCATTTTCATCATACCCATTGGGTATTGTTGTTATTCTATTTTTTGAAAGTGTATCAAAACGTTCAAGTATCAGACGTCGTATTGAATCGGTGGTACAAATGATATAGTCGGCATTTTGAACCGCTTTTTTTTCAATAAACTTTCTTACCCGCATTTGAGATGATCCAAAAACGCTATAATCATCCCACATGGGATCACGGAAATCAACAATCCAGGGCACTTTGGTCATTTTGTTCAAAATCAACCCAGCCAAATGGGCACTGGCCACAGGATAGGTTGAAAATATCAGATCGATCCTATTCTTTTTAATGAGTTTTATTCCTTGCATAACCGCAAACGGGATCCATGAGGCGAATTGATCCGGCAGAGCGATGAATCCCGGATATTTACCGAAAATCGACAAATGCTTTTTTAAATTAAAGGCAAAAGCACGTCTGATATTTAAATTGCCTGGTAGTTTTTCCAGCATACGTTCATCAAGATCATCGTATGAAGCCGGATTAGCAGTTAAAATAATCGGGGTATAACCAAAATCAGGTAAATACGTGGCAAACTTTAGAGCTCTAAGGTAACCACTGCTGCCGCTTATAGGCGGAAAGTGATACGAAATTAGTAATACTTTTTTAATTTCCAAGAAGAAAATCCCACATTTTTGCTAAAATCAATAAATTAAAAAATCTTTTTTAATAGTGTTATATGATTATTTCAGACGGCTCCCTGTGTGACAAGAATCCGAGAGGACTGGCTGAAAATCCGTATGCACCTGAATTTAAGACGGCAATTAAATCCCCTTCTCCGGCTTCCTGAAGTTCAATACCTGAGCCGAATGTATCCAGTGGAGTGCAAAGAGGTCCGACAACATTCACTTTCTCCAAGGGATGAGTTAATTTATTGGCTATAATGACCGGAAAGGGCCTGCGCACAAGGCTCTGTCCGAAATTTCCCGACGCTGCCAAATGATGATGCATCCCGCCATTAATAATTAAGAAGATCTGTCCGCGGGAAATTTTGCGATATAATATTTTGGACACATATAAACCGCATTCGCCAATAATATAACGCCCTAACTCAATATTGAACCTGGTTTCCGGAAAATATTTTTTGTATTGAATCAGCATATCGCGTAAACCCGAACCGATCCTTTCGATATCAAGCGGTTCGTCATTGGCGAAATAAGGGATACCAAAACCACCGCCCAAATTTATTTTTGGGAGATTTACGCCGGAATGCTCTTTCAGATTTTTTGCATATTCAAATATTTTTCCAAATGATTCCAGAATTGAAGCTGCATCCAGAATCTGGGAGCCCGCGTAAATATGGATCCCGACAAAATTGATCAGTTGAAAAGTTTTGACTCTATCGATGACCTCAGGTAATTTTTCACTGTCAATACCGAACTGCTTGGGACCACCGCCCATCTTCATTCCCGACCCCGTCAAATCAAAATCCGGATTGACACGCAATAAAATACGGGCGATTTTATTCTTACGTGTCGTTATCGCCTGGATGTTTTCCAGTTCACCTTCATTTTCTACACTGATGGAACCTATTTCTTTACTGATAGCGAACTCAAGCTCTTCCATGCTTTTTCCAGGTCCGGCAAAACTCATTTTCTGTGCCGGAATTCCCGCATTCAATGCTTTCTGCATTTCACCCATAGAAGCAATATCCAGACCATCGTATAGTGATCCGATTAATTTAAGTAAGGGTACATAAGGATTGGCTTTTACGGCATAGTATATATCTATTTCATCGGGGATAATCCTTCTGAGGATCTCATGTTTCAATTTTAATATGGAAGAATCATAGATATATGCCGGAGCAATCTGGTTCCGCATAATTTCTGAAATTGGCTTGCCGGCTATATACAATTCATTATCTTTCTGTTTGAAAAGGGAGAGAGCCGACTGAACCGCTTTATTCACTTTTATTTTCCTCGGACAGATTTTGATAAATCTCTTTTTTCACCCGGGCTCGATCCAATTTTCCGTTGGCATTGCGCGGCAATTCTTTTCTGAATTCAATATCACTGGGAATCATATAAGGCGGTGACATTTTTTTACAATACTCGATAATCTCGGCAGCGGTAATAGACGTATTTTCCCTTGGAACGATCAGGGCTTTGATCGCATGCCCATAAATTTTATGCGGGATGCCCAGAACAATGGTATCCTGAATTTTTCCTGTACTGTACAATATCTCCTCGACTTCCGTCGGGCTTATGCGATTGCCGGCACTCTTAATCATTTCATCGTTACGGCCAATAAAATATAAAAATCCATCCTCATCCATTCTGACATAATCACCTGAATAAACAACCATCTCCTTGATCGGAATCTCTTTTGCTTGCAGCGGATTTACGCGATAGCGAATTGCGGTTATGTCGGGCGCATTCCAATATCCCTGAGCGACCAGCACACCACGATGCACCAGCTGGCCAATTTGCCCTGGTTTAATGGGTTTATCATCAGCATCCAAAACTAAAATTTCTTCGCCTGGTATTGCTTTGCCCATCGATGTCGGTTTTTCGTCAACGAGTTTGGGATCAAGATAAGTGGAACGAAATGCTTCAGTTAAACCGTACATTAAGTATATATCCGTTATAGGTATGCGTTTTCTTAATTCACGTACATAATACTCCGGGATAGCTCCTCCGGAATTAGTAATATAGCGAAGAGTGGGAACATCTTCATGCGTCCATTGACTTTGCAGCAATTGAATCCAAGTTGTTGCCACTGCTGCCAAGCCGGTGATGGAATATTTATTTACTGCCTTGATAATATCCGACGGGAACAGGTAATCCAGCAATACCACCTGGGCTCCATGCAGAAATGCACCGGTCAATTGATTCAGACCATAATCGAAAGCAAATGTCAATATGCTCAGTAATCTATCATCCTGAGTCATTTTTAAATATTCCGATACTTTTTTTGCGCCGGCAACAATGTTAAGATGACTCAACACAACACCCTTAGGATTTCCAGTGGAGCCGGATGTATATAATATGGCGGCCAGGTCATTCTCTACCGCATCATGGCGGCGCTTATTAGCAGCAAAGAATATCGCATCCTCCCAATCAAGTACTTTCGCACGGCCTAATTTATAATTTATGTTTTCCTTCTTATTTGAGATAACGATGATGAATTCCAATGAACTAAGTTTGTGCGCTATAGTTTTTAATAATGGTATTCTATCACCTGTGGTAATCAGTACTTTCGCCTGGCAGTCTGAAATAATGTGCCCTACCTGATTTACATGAAGCAGGCGACGTACCGGAACGAAGACTCCTCCGGATATGGAAATTCCAAATATGGAAATAACTTTTTCAAATCGTTTTTCGAGATATATGGCAACACGATCTCCCCGCTGCGAGCCGATCGAATTCAAAAATCCCCCGAGTCTTGCGCTTTTTTCTCGAATCTCGTAAAAACTCATCGATTTATTTTTGAAGAATATGGCTTCTTTGCCAGAAAATACGTGAGCACTGTGTTCTAATAAATCATGTACAACCTGAATGATCATCTCAATTTACCGGTATATTTTTCTACGTTTGTTATGCCAGGGTAGACCTTATTTCCCTGATAAGCAGCAGGCTGGTATGAAAGGCAAAGTCCTTAGCCTCGCGACTTGAGAAGGTGTGATCGGCATTTTTGATATATCGGATAGCATGATTTCCTCTTGTTAATACATGTTTCAATCTTTTACTTCGGATCAGTTCTTCAAACTGTTTAGCGGCTAAATCATTGGTGCTTAATACATAACTGACCTTTTGTTTCAGATCAAGAATTGAACCAATAACGTTTTCAAGTGGAATCTCATATTCAAGTCCAAAGAAGTTTTTATCGAAGCTATGATCTGTTTGACCCATTTCACCTGCAGATGTTTTAGCGAAATTGACTATAGAACGAACTGAATTTTTAACATTAAACTGCCTTGAAATAAGTTTCTTCCAAAAGGAAATTTCAAATACACGACGTATATAATAATATTTTAAAAATGTTTTTGCCCTGCTTTCAGCATGAAATAAATATGGATTACATAAAATAAGCGCCTGTACACGATCCGGATTTTGGGCGGCAAAAACCAGGCTTGCGGTGGCTCCATCACAAAGGGACCAAATGATCATGTTTGGATTGCTTCTCAGTATATTTGATTTTAAATGATCGATCGCTGCCTGTATCGAAGCTCCGGCATATTTGTATCCTACCCAATTTCCTTCGCTGTCACCTGTCCCTTCATAGTCAAATCTGAACGAGGCAATTCCGTTTGCACATAAATATCGGGCTAATTGTACATAGAGCCGATGGCTTCCAACCCGGGTTTGCGGCCCTCCTGTGACCATTAAAATAACAATATCCGGTGAATTATCCCCATCAGGAATGTGAAGTATTCCAAATAGTTTTTTGTTATTGGTTGAAAATTGAACAGTATTTTCCAATCAGAACCTGCCTAATACTTCAGTATTAAGCCATTTAGCAGTACTTTCGATCAGCTGATTTGAATTCCATTGCCAATATCTATCCCAGAATGGCTCTGCTTTTATATGTGCGATTTCAGCTGGTGTTTTGTTCGCTTCAAGATATTTTGCAAAACGTGATATGGCGTAATTTGGTTTTTCCATCAGGGAGACAGATGCCAAATATGTACTATTTTCATAGGGAAAAAGCTTCACTACGTTACCGGCATTTATAAAACTTTGATATAATGACAGCGAGATGGTATAGCCCATAATTTCGAGCGTGCCTTTTTCATCCAGTTCCCGGAGCAAGGCGTTCATATTCTTGTTTTGGCTGGATTGCGTGGCTATTTCCGTACTGAGTATTTGACGGATAAATTGCTGAATATAGGTATCAAATTCAAAAACCGGCTGCCAGAGGATGTTAAATAATGCATCCCTTTCATCATTCGCGGCAAGCACATTTAGCGCACATCCGCAACGTAAGCCCCAATAGCCGAGTTTTTCGATCTTCAGTTCGTCCTTAAAGACTTTGACTGCCCTTTTAACATCGGTTAACCAATTTTCAATGGATGCATCTCCCAGTTCACCCTGACTGTCACCCAATCCACGCATATCAAAGCGCATTACCGGAATACCCAGTTTTGTGAATTCGCGCGCGGCTTTCACCACGATCGAATGGGAACAATTCTGTTCTTCCGCGAACGGATGGGTATATATAATCCCGATATTATATTTTATCCGCTCTGGGATATGAAAAAACCCCAGAAGGTGCAGATCATCAGAGGTTTCAAAAAAGAATATCTTGTCGTTTGGCATAAAGACGGTTAAATTTTTTGTTTTACCAGCTCCGCAAGTGACTCGATCGTCTCGAATGCCTCTGCGCTCAAGTCTTCATCGGCAAATGCGAATCCAAAATGCTCTTCCAGAGCCAGGATCAAATTAGTTACAGCCATCGAATCCAGAATATTGCCAGCCAATTGGAAATCGAGGGCCAGATCATCTGGAGACAATTTGGTTCCAAGACTGTTAATAATTACTTCTTTTATTTCCTGAAGGAACTCATGATCCATCAACAAACCTCCCTCATAATAATAAAATTAATCAACATCGTAATGTTCTCTAAACCACAATTCCATAATCAGAACATAATATAAATATGTTCCATAAAAAGAAGTTTTATCCTTAAGACTCATATTATAGATTTTTTTTAGGAAGGCTTTTTTAAAGATACCGCGTTGATAGGTTTTGGCATCAAATAAAATATCACGCAGTAATGTATTGAGTTTACCTGGTCGGAGCATCCAACGGGCAACGGGCAGCCCAAAACCGTGTTTGGTTTTATGGATGATCTCATCCGGCAATAACTTTTTGAACGATTGTTTAAAAATAAATCGCAACTGACCGTTATGAACTTTTAATTCCGGGGGGATAAGACCTGTGAATTCCAGCAATTGCGGATATAGAAACGGGTAGCGGACATTTACATCAGCCAGTTGGGTCATGCGATTAACTTTGGGTAAATCATTGTCCATGAGAGTGATTTTCAAATCATGGTACAAATATTGGTCGATTTTATCCTTGATTCCTGCTTGGTTAAGGTATTGTTGGGTTATCTTTTCGGACAGTACAAATGATTGGGCTTTGACAAAATCTTTCTCAAATACATGATTCGGATCTATATAATTAAATAAGTCAAAAGCCTGGATATTTCGCGCCAGAGGGCCGCAGGTACGCATAACGTAATTGTTAACCTTCCTGAGGATGGATTTGTTAGCCCATCCCGGGAGACGCATAAAAATAGGATATAAGATGCGATTTACAGGATCCGGAATGCGCTTTAAATCGGAAAAATGTTTATGATATCGTTCGTTTCCGCCAAAAATTTCATCGCCACCATCCCCTCCCAAAATGGTTTTTATCCCCCGGTCGTGCGCCAATTTCGCACAAAAATAAGCCGGTATAACCGATGAATTGGCAAAGGGCTCGTCACTATCGCTGATAATTTTAGGCAAGGTATTTATAATATCGTCAGTGGTGATATAATACTCAGTATGCATTGTCTTGAAAGCATTCGCCGCAATACGAGCATAATACATTTCATCATACCCAGGTTCATCAAAACCGATAGAAAAAGTTTTGGCCTGCCCCGGATGAAGTTCATTGATTAAGCCGGCAACGGTGCTGGAATCGGTACCGCCGCTTAAAAATGCGCCAACCTCATCAATCTTATTTCGGTAGGAAATCGATGCCGAAACCGCTTCTTTAGTAAGTGCATAAACCTTCGTTTCAATTTCATTTTGACTGGCTATTTTCTGATCCGGGTAAGTCATTTTCCATAACATTTCTAGACCGATATGATCCTTGCCAATTTTTAATACATGGCCACTTTCAAGTTTCTTAATGCTTTTATATATTGTATACGGTGTGGGGATCATTTCCATCGATATAAAACTGAAGATTGCCTGATAATCCAGCTCTTTTTTAAATCCCGGAAAAGCGGCGATCGATTTGATGCTTGAAGCAATAATGATACAGTCATGATTTGCAAAATATCGAATCGGTTTTGTTCCGATGCGATCAGTGTAAGCATATCCATTACCGGTTTTATAATCCCAGATAAAGGCGGCGAATACCCCTTGTACATTTTTGTACCAATAGATACCTTGCTTCAAATATAAATCAGCGATTATTTTCGCTTCTGAAATATTCTTTATATCTTCATTCTGTGCAAAATCCTTAAAATTATATATTTCGGCGTCGCAAACAACGAAAACTCTATCATCTTGATAAATCAGCCTCTGCGGTTGTGCAATAAATTGGTCGTAGACAGCCGCAGCGATTGCACCATGATTTTGTACATAAACCGCACCAATGTCCTTAAATGCAATCGGATCTATCATTCTTTCCATTAAATCATTACTCTGAACTCTATGATCATGCTTATTTATAACAATGCAAAATCCGTTCATCGGCTGATTTTCATCCTATAGGCAGTGTTAAATTTTTCTTGTATCCGTATCGAAATAGGTTTGATGCCAGAGCTCAAATATAACTAGTGACCAGATCCATGTACTGTAATCGCGACGCCCTTTAATATGTTCATTTAATATATAATTTATAATCTTGGGATTAAAATAACCGCGGTTTTTTAAACGGGATGAAGTGAGTAGGTCGAGAGCGTACTCCTTCAACTCATTCCGAAACCACTCATTCATGGGAATGGCAAATCCCTGCTTCTTTTTTGTGAAAACATGCATTGGCAGAAATCGGGAAGCCATTTTCCTGAGAATGTATTTACCCCTACCGTCTTTAAACTGCAACTCCACAGGGATGGTGGCAGCGAACTCGGCAATCGTATAATCCAGCAGCGGTGCACGGGTTTCGAGTGAATTCGCCATGGACATCCGGTCGACTTTGACCAAAATATCATCGGGCAGATAAAACTTGGTGTCAAAATACTGCATACGGCTTAATTTGGGACCAGCCGGCATATTACCCCAGTAGTTTACCAAAGATTGGATATCATTATATCGGCTTATCTGCTTTCTAAAATCATCTGAATAAAGATCATGTTTTATCTGGGGATAATATTCGATGATCTCAAAATTTTCCTTTTTTTCCAGTTTGCTTATTTCCAGAAGAAAATTTTTGCCTCTGGCATTAATCGGCAGGGCACCGGCCAGCGGTCCAATCACCTTCTCGCGCAGTTGGCGGGGGATTTTCTTATAAACATCATACTGGTTCCTTTTATAGTAGCTGCGGTAGCCGGCAAAAAGTTCATCTCCGCCATCGCCTGATAGAATAACTGTTACGTTTTCCCGCGCGATCTTCGATACATAGAAAGTCGGCACAGCCGAAGAATCGGCAAACGGTTCATCAAAGTGCCAGACCAGTGTTGGCAGAATATCGACAGCGCTTGATTTCACCTTATACTCATGATGATGGGTTTTGAAAGTATCGGCCACAATACGTGCATCAGGCACTTCAGAATAAGCCTGTTCCTCAAAACCGATGGTAAAGGTTTTAACGGGCGCGCCAGATACCCGGGCCATCATACCAACGACGGTGCTTGAATCTATGCCCCCGCTGAGAAAGGCACCCAACGGCACATCACTGATTAAACGTCTTTTGACCGCGGCGGCGAGTAATTCTTCCAGCCGATCGGTAAAATCATCTTCTGTCCGGCAGTCGGATGATTCTTTATATTCTACGTCCCAGTATTGATGGGTACTGATCGCCTCGTTTTGCCATATGAGTAAATGACCGGGACGGAGTTTATATATGTTATGAAAGATCGTTAGTGGCGAAGGGATATAACCGAACGAAAAATATTGATCGACCGCTTCCATATTAACTTCCCTGGGAATTTCCGGATCGGCCAGTAACGATTTGAGCTCCGAAGCGAAGATGAAGCGGTCCTTGCCGGGATAGTAATAAAAGGGCTTTTTACCGAGCCGGTCGCGGGCGGCGAACAATCTTTTTTTTGATTCATCCCATATAGCAAGGGCAAACATTCCATTAAGTTTATGAATAATATCAACGCCGTAACATTCATACCCCTTGATAATGACTTCCGTGTCCGAATTTGTACGAAAAGTGTAACCTTTTTTTCTGAATTCTTCTCTTAATTCGAGGAAGTTATAAATTTCCCCGTTAAAAACGATCCGTATATTACCCTGCTCGTTCCGCATAGGCTGTTGACCGGAAGACAGATCAATAATGCTCAATCTGCGATGTCCGAGTGCCAGATTTTTATTAAAGAAATAGCCAAACTCATCCGGACCGCGATGCGTCAATAATTCGCGCATTTTATATACGATATTTCGCTTTTTTTCAATCGAATTTTTATAGTCAATATATCCGCAAATTCCACACATGATTTTTTTTATTTTAATTCAATTTTGAATGTATAAATTCTCTGAATCTAAATAAAACCGGCATAAAGTCGTCTTTCGCAAATATAGGCCCACTCATAGCAGGTGAAAATTCCTTAATACTAGTCCAGAATCCAGATTTTCTGGATCTTATTTTTCTTAGCAATGCTTTTATTTCCGGCCACAAATACACAAATCGTTTACCATTTCTATAACTAAAGTCAGTAAATATTTGGTTATTCATGTCATCAATAGCAACCTGATACAGATTAAGCCCACATATACTTGGAAAAATATTATACCACCAACTCCTGGGATTAAGTTCGATAAACTTAAATTTTCCATCGGTTTCATCATACTTAACTTCTAGACTATAAAAACCAGAATATTCCAGTTTCTTCATCAGTTTCTCTAAATCATTCAATACAGGTAATAAAATATCGTTATTTACAGAAATCAATGAAGTACTGTTGCCCCATTCAGGTGGGAACATATTCAATCTTTGACGCGTAAAAACAATGTTTTTCTTTTTATCTTTTGATATATAGCCATCACAATAATAATGATGACGGGAATTTCCTTTAATAATTTCTTGAATAAATACATTTGGACTCAATGATCCTAAAAGTTTGCTCGCCTTAATAAAATCCTCTGACGAGTAACAGGTAATACCTTTTATGCCAAATTGCTTTTGAAATATGTGAGAATATTTAGGTTTTATAAAAAAAGGTAAAGATAAACATCCACAATTCACTTCATCGGTTCGATATGCCTCAAATTCATAAAATATTGGGGTAGGAATATTTAATTCTTCTAAGATACAATAAAAGCGATATTTGTCTATACAACTTACTATTGAGTCATAGGTAGGTTGGTTTAGAATAATATTTTCTGGTAATCGATTCTTATTTTTACTTATTGATAAGATAAATTCATCTGAACAGGCAAAACACAATATGCTGTCAGACGCATACTTTTTCGCAATTATACAAATTTCATTAATTAAACACTCTTCGTTTCCGGCTATACCTGGCCGATAAATTTTTTCTTTACAGAATCGAGAATGATAGGCAAAATCTCTTTTCTCAGTTAATAGTATAGTGTAGATATTCAATCTGCCAATATTTCGCAATACTCCAAGAGCGGTAATACCTCGTCCAATGATTAAGGTCCTAATTCGATGGCTCCATATTTTTTGACTTTTAGATTAATTCTAATAATGCTTAAAGTGAGTGGTTCTTTCTAAAATAGTATCGATCAAATAAACCCGTTAATTGCGTGTATATAAAATATTTATCAAATTTTCGCGCCGGAAATAAATATCCGGCATCTATACGGTTATATTGTGTAAAATCCGAATTAATATGATTGACACAGGGAACTGTTGTAAATCCAGCCTTGAATTTAAATTGTCTAAATAATTCAACCGTATTCTTAGGCGTACTTCCATTCGGATAAGCAATATATTCGCATTTCGTACCTAAGATTTTTTCTAATTTATATATAGAGCGATTTATGTCCTCAAATATACTTGATGGTGTAGATTTATACATATCAAGGTGTGAATCGGTATGCGATCCAATATTAAATAAAGGATTAGCAGATATATATTTCAGTTGATTCCAGTTCATGATCAAAGGAGGTTTGTTGCCAAATTCTTTATTCTTGAGAAAGACAACATCTAAAAATGACTTTTTGTCCTCATGTGGAAGAATATTCAACAATCTAACAAAATAATTTAAATAATTAATTCGATTATCTCCTTTTGAATTGATAATATTTTTTAAATATTGCAATATTGAGATATTTATTTTCTTGTCCTTGAAGACATCAATATCTGGGTGATTTTTAAAGAAAAAATCCACTTCATCCCACCAGAAATATTTTCCTGTATCAATATTTTGTGTCGTTACAAAAAATGTTGCTGGAATCTCATATTTTTTTAACAATGGTAAAGCATTTTCGAAATTATCTAAATAGCCATCATCAAATGTTATACAAATTGTGTTTTCGGGTAATTTAGCACCTGATACCTTATATGTTAAAATATCATCAATAGAAAGAATATTGGTTTTACTAGATAAAATATCAAGCATTAACTCAAAATTTATCTTAGAAGTGATCATCGGAATATTCGCATTTGAATTCATGCTCAGATCGCTAAGGATTCGATGAAAGGTAAGAACAAGAAATTTATTGTAGTAAATTCTTTTTATAATAACATATATCCCGGAATAAAAAATACTTTTACTTAAAATTTTACGCGCTTTTGTTTTAAATGTAGATTCTTTTTTTGATTTGTGAAGGTAAAATGATTGATACAATTCTGAGTAATTCTCGTACATCTTTTTTATATCGAACTTGCTTTGAGTTAATTTAACGCCATTTTCACCTAATCTTTCTCTCAATTTTTTATCTGATATTAATTTTTGAAGCTGTACAGCGAGTACAGAGTGATTTTGAATTGGAAAAAGAAAACCGTTGTAATCATCTTCTATAAGTTCTGGATTTCCACCTGTATCACTAGCAATCACCGGTAAACCGACAGTCATGGCTTCAAGAATTGTATTAGACATTCCTTCTGTGAGAGAACTATTGACATAAATATCGAGGATACTATAAATTTCCTGAATATCTTTGACTGAACCTAAAAATTTAATTGCGTTTTTTGCCGGACTTTTTTTAATATAAGTAAGCAGTTCTCTGTAATATGAATTATTATTTTCATTTCCTGGCCCGGCTATAACCAAAAATAGATTTTTGTGTTTTATAAATAATGATTCAAATGCTATTATTAGTGTAATCAAATCTTTAACTGGCTTTATTCTCGCACAAGTACCTATTGCCAGTTTGTTATCAGGAATTTTATACTTTATTCTTATTGATCGAGAATCTTGACGATTTTTAAATTTGCTTATTTCAACTCCATTTCTGATTATATGTATTTTTGACCTTGGTTGGCTATATATATTAATTAATGAATTAGCTAGATCTTGTGATACAGCAAGAATTACATCTGATAAATGATATAGTACTTTTTTTAGATGAAATCGATGGAAGGATTTATCCAGGTATTTGGTTTCCCTGCCATGTTCACCATGGATGATGACCGGTACACGCGCTAAAGTTGCAGCAGAAACCACATAGAATAGGGTCGCCCAATTGTGTGAGTGTACAATATCAATTTTGTTATTTTTCATTATTTTGGCTAATTGAATGATTATTCCGAGACGTATTCCATCTGCTTTTTTTAAGGAAAATTTTTTTACATTTGGACACAGATAATCCTCAGAATTCCCCCAAAAATCAGTCAAGCTTGCCAGATAAATTTGAAATTTATCTGCATCTAAATTGTTCAACAACTGTACAACTTTGCGTTCCGTACCAGCATATGGAACTACATATGCTAATACATGTAAAATTCTGATTTTTTCTAACATGATATAAAATTGTATTTATTGTAGTTTGGTCCTAAATAAACAGTAAGATAAAAATTTACAAAGCAAACCTTGTCCTTAGTTCTTGATGGAATCCAGATAAAATTGTATGCCAATTATAGTTCTTAATAACATAATTTCTTAAATCTTTGCCTATTTTTTCATAATTCAAATTGTCTTTATCCATAAGGTGGAGTAAAGTTTTTAAAAGATCAGATTCGTCTTTATAAACCAGTAGATTTATATCCTTAGTATTTATCAAGGACTTATATATATTTTGGGATATTACTACCGGTACCTCCATGGCCATTGCTTCCAATACTTTATTCTGGATACCACGCGCAATGTCAATTGGAATTACCGCCGCTTTTGACTTATCTAAAAATGGTCTAATATCCTGTACATAACCTGTTACGGTAATATTAGGAGATAAATCAGCAAGTTTCATGAGTTTTTTATCAGGATTACTTCCCACAATATAAAAATGAATGGTTGGTATATGTTGTACCAGATGGTTGAATACTTTTTTCGTAAACCATAGCACAGCTTCAACATTGGGATAATAATCCATTGCCCCTACAAAAATCAGACTTTCCTCCTTTTCAGTATAACTCGGAGAGAAATATTTAAAATCAACGCCGTTTGGTAACACAATACAGTTCGGATATCTGTAATCCTTTGAAAATAATGCTGTTTCTCTCTCCGTAGCAAAAAGTATTAAGTCAAATTTTTCCGCTATTATTCTTTCTCTCTCAGCGAGGCGTCGACCTTCAATCGCATAGACCAAATTTAATGGGAAAGACCTCTTATTGCTGTATTCAATCCACTTTTCCGAGTCAACATCGCAAAAATCTATAATTTTCCTTATTTTTGTTCCAGCCACATACTGTGCGACCTGGGATGAATAGGCAAAAATAAACTTATAGTCATTTTCCCCAATCAACTTGTTAATCTTATCCTGAACATTTTTTGAATAATACAATCCCTCAGACAGACTTTTACCTTTACAGAAATGATATAAAGCTCTTAGAATTCCAGATTTTTTTCCACGTTCAAATACAAAACAATGCTGACAAAATTCATTTAAATTTATTTGATATTTAAGATCTGATTTATTATCGACAAAGGTCACCAAATCAACCTTGTAATGACTGGCAAAAAATTTTAATAAATTATATGAGCGTATTTTATCCCCTTTATCAGGGGGATAAGGAATACGATGTGAAATGAACAACAAACGATTCATCAGGGAATTTTTTTAACGATCTTGGGTCCAAGATACTCGGTTAGACTGAGGGGTAGCGTGGACCAGATTTTGGAGACCAAATTAAATTTGGGATTCGAGGGATTGATATTGGGAATTTCTTTTTGACTGTTTAAAGAGTGATAATAATGCAGGTTTTGCGGTGTAAAACCCATATATTCCTTAAATTTTCCTGCTCCTGAGTTGATGCGGCTTCTTCCAAAATCAAAATACTTAAATCCATTTTTAAGGCCATATTTCATCAACTCGAAATATAATACATTATTTGCATTGGTAAAGTTATATTTCGAATTACCACCGGAGAAATATGGCAACAGAATATCCTTGTATTCAAAAAACAATACACTGGCCACTGCCTTCTTCTGATAATACACAGAAAGGATGTGCGCCTTATCGCCATATCCGGCAAGCAAATTTTGAAAAAAGGTAAACGGATAGGGAGGTGAACCGAGTTTTCTTTTGTTCATCAGATAAAGCTTGTAAAGGGTGTTGATATCCAAATCAATTTTTATCTCAAAGTGATATTTTTTATAAGCGTTTCTGATCGAAGCTCGCGATTTCCTCGGAATACCCAAAAGAAGTTCTTCTTCGGTCCCTTTTAATTCCTTTATGAATGTTATGTATAAATTCTGTTGTGGAAGGTTATAGCCGGGATCATGCAGATATCTAAATTCTATATGATTTACATTACTTTTTCTTGCGAATTCAATTGAATAATTAAACAGTTCTTGTTCGATAGATGAATCATCAGCCAATATTCCGCCATAGACTGCATAAGGAATAGAGACTAACTTACTCGATTGAAAGAATGTTTTTGTAAGGAAAAGCGGCAAGACACCGCAGATATGATTATTTTTCTTCGCGAAGAAATAGTCTGCCCTGAGTTGAAATGTTTTTTCGATGGCGTTTTTCCACGGGCTCAGATGATAAAGCGTACCATGGGGATGATTGAAGATGTAATCATCCCACTTTTGCCAGTCATCTAAACGTTCAATCGATAGTTCCCGCATTGCTTTTTACCTTCATATTTTTTATCCCGGTCACCATAAAATCATGCAGGTACAAGAATTATTCACTTGTGGTGAACTATGGCAGAGTCGCAGATATGTCTGCATATATCACTTTCAAATAAATGCTTATTCAATCCATGAATCGCATGGCCTTTATTATACTTGTCATTTTTTAATCATTGAACACACAGGGATGACTATTGGACATGATAATTGGTGTGTTATTTAAACAATGGACTGGTTGGTCAACGATTCAGGTTAATATTGATAGTAGGAATATTTATAAGCTTCCTGATCCTGGTGTTTGACGGAATTCAATAAAATGCCTAAAATGTCATTTTTAATATTCAAGTACTCGGAAACCTTTTCATGCAGTTTATTGAGATTTGTTTTGCCGTATCTGACTACCATAATCATATTACCTACTAAGGTATTTAATACCAGGGCGTCAGGAATAAATTCTATCGGCGGAGTGTCAAAGATGATCATACCCAGATTATCTTTAAGCAGGTGATAAAGCTGACGCATTCTTTTGCCACCCAGTAATTCCGACGGGTTCGGAACTGGTTGTCCACTGCTTATTATATAAAGATTTGGCACATGGGTTTCCTGTATGACTTTCGAGACACTTTCCGAGGTCAATGGTGAACTTCCCATTAACAGATCTGATAGGCCTGGCTTTTTTGTCAAACCAAAAGATTTATGGATGACGCCGCGACGCATATCGCAATCGACTAGAATTGTTGATATTTTCTGCTGCGCAAAAGTGATTGAAAGATTTGCTGAAATGAGTGATTTTCCCTCACCCATTTGTAAACTACTAATGATTAAAGCCTTATCCCCGCTATTCATCATATTTAGTAACTTTGTTCGGACTACACGGAACATCTCACTGGCAGTATGGGGGGCATAGTCAGAGGTGACCAACTTTTCATCCCGATTACTATCAGGATTTAACTCTTTCGGTACATTTTTATCGCTGATGATTACCGGAATTGCAGCGAGAACGGGTAGATGGAGTTTAGCTTCGATTTCACTTGATTCTTTTACGGTTTTATCTAAAAAATTTATCAGCAATATAACTGAGGTCACTAGTATCAATCCCAATACTGGCCCAACGGCATATTTGGCGTAGCGGCCGATCAGGTCATATTGTACAACCGGCGGTTCGGCCTGTTCTATCACAAACGCATCAGGAACCATCGATGCATCCGTAAGTTTGGCTTCATTATATTTGACAAGAATATTAGAATATATTCGCTGTCTTATCTCGCGATCACGCGATAATTCGGCTAACTGAAGTTCACCGCGTGGGAGTCTACGCAGATTATTCTGATTTGAATTGATAACATTCGCCAGTTGCTCCGCTAGCTTTTCGAGATATGACTGGAATTGCTGAACATCCCGATCAATTTCGGCTCTTAAATTTTTCAATTTGGCATCTATTTCCAACACAGCGGGATGTTCGGTGGAATATTTTTGGGTCAATAAACTGGTTTTACTTGAGAGTAAATTAATATATTGCTCGCCGATTACTTTAATACCTGGGATATTGTATGCTTCCATTAGTTTAATAAGCTCGGAATAAATTATATCTTTATCCACGATTTCAGAACCGTTTTTTTGTTTCAAAAGATCCTGCAAGTCACTAAAATCATTCTGTTTATTCCGCAATTCAACTTCGTTTTGTCCTATTTTACTGATAATATCCGTTCCGGATGCGGTAAGATTAATATAAGGATTACGTTCCCTGAATATGCGATAGCGGTCTTCCGATTCCTCCAGCTCATTCCGTGCAATTTCTAGTTGTTCTTCGAGAGAGTTGAGGATCGATGTCGTACGAAATCTTTTATATTCGAATAATTCATCCACAAAAAGACTGGCGGTAACATTTGCAAGATGTGCTGCTGCATTTGGATCAATATCTTTGCAGGTAATCGTTAGAAATGTTCCGGATCTGTCAAGTGAATATATTATCTGCTGACGTAAATAGCGTACTGCTTGGACATTTTCCGTAAATATAAATATGAGTTTATTAAATTTTTGGAAATGATCCACATCGATTTTAAAAGAGAAATCATCTGTATTAAAAGCGATATCATTTTTCTGATCATCTTTTAGACTACCGATAATTTGATTTTCGATTTCCTTAATTTTATTTGTGTAATAGATGTCTATTTGACCGTTATTCTTCTTAAGGTCATATCTGCCAACTTCGTTGATATTTTTTATTTGCACATTTTTAATAATACTGAATCTGTTAACATATGGCTCCGTCACAATCACATTTAGCCCAAGGGAATCTATGACTCTTACTAAAAAAGAGCTTGTTTCAAGGATCATAACCTTTGACTGTGTTTGCATTTTTGATACATCGGTAACCCCACTTCTGAATTCGGTATCATCAAATTTTATGATTGCGGATGAGGTGTATTCAGGTTTGGTGGAAAACATCACTTTAGCGATAAAATACCAAGCTATCGTGAATAAAAGCGTGACTCCAATAACGATATGCTTTTTATGCCAGATTAATTTTACATATTTAATGTAATCCAGGTTTAAGTTTAAATTCTGTTCAGACATAATATCTTCTCTGATTCATATAAAACTTATATTATTTTAGACAGAATATATAATTTAAAAAAATAATCGGTAGATTAATATCGAAATTTTCTAATAATTACCACGACCTGACTCGATCAGCCTTATCTGTACCTGGTAATTCCAGTAAAGTAGAAACATAGTTGTGGCAAATGTTATCAGAGGTATGATTTGACCAGAAAAAACTTCTGCAAATGTCTTCGGACGTTCAGATGGAGTCCATAACTGATCCCCGGATTTAAAACCCATTTGGCGCAGGGAAATTCCGCTCTGAAAATAGGGGATCAGATCATCAATTACTTCATCATGACTTCTTTCCCAGCGCAAGTCGGCCAGTCCTTCTTCCAGCCTGGTACCGCCTGCCATTTTCATAACTTCCCACAATGAATTTTGTTCGTCAACATAGTAGAGTCCTGGTCTGGGAACCCCACCTAGAATACTGATCCGGATCATGGGCTTTACGATTATGTTCGGATAGCGTAAATAAGCTTTGAATTGAGCTTTCAAGTATTCTTGTAATTGTGTAACTGTCATACCGGTTATTTTTACTTTGCCAACAATGGGAAATTCAACCATACCCACGTCATCTATCGCAAACATGTTATTTAAAAATGAGGCGGTATCCGGAAAAGTACTGATTGAGATCGCATCTCCCGGTACAAACGGGTACGATTCATTTGATTGAGTCTCTATATTAGCTTCTGTCGTATTGACTTTTGAGTTCTGTACACTCATCTCGTTTGTTCTAGCCGGATTGAGTAGTGCATAAACATTCTGTATTTGAAGCTCAAACATCAGTATAAGCATCATATATGTTACTGAATTTTTGAATTTGAGATGCATAATTGAATTTCCTATCGATATGAGTTCTATACTGATCGGTAATATCTATATCGCTTGGCTTTTGTTTCCAGATTTAAGGATTTTAATAAACTGTGCAAATGAAATATACTTAATTTGGTATAGCCGAACTTTTCGTGCTTGAGCATTTTTTGTATCTGAAAAATATTCAGCAACGGATAGTTGGCGACTACCTTTTTTATCTTTTCCGGCACGGGTAATTGCGCGATATCGATTTGTTTTGTGCTTTCTTCTTTATATACCCGCTCTTCTTTAGGTACTGAGTGCAGGTTTAATCTGTCTTTCTTAACGGCAGATTTATCTGTAGCCTGCCCGAACTCGACATTATCCTCTGTTTCCTTGACGATCGGCGCGGTGACGCCAGAATCTTCAAGCAGATTTATAATAGAATCATTTTCCTCACCTTCTTCCACGCGATCTGAATCCGGGGTTATACCAGATTCTTTCAGGAAAGCCTGTACCGCTTCATCAATCGTTGGATAGTCCTGGATGATATGAAAGAATTCCAGCATTTGAAACACTTCATATACTTCTGGAGTCATAGAGGTTAACTTGATATCGCCACCCTTTTCCCTTACTGTTTTAATTTCACCAACAAAGATACCCCATCCGGCGCTGCTCATATATATTAAATCAGCTAAATCAAAAACAATTTTCTTTTTCCCGCTGCGCAATATGTCGGATATAACCTTTTCAATCCGACGGCTGTTAGTCTGGTCGATGTATCCGCCAACTTCGACAATAACAATATCATTATTATTCGTGTAGAAATTCGCTTTAATTTGCAGACTTTCCACCATGAAATCCTTAGTTACAAGCATATGAATTTATAAAATAAAAGTTGATAAATAAATATAATATTTCTTGCAGCGGCAATTATTGGCCTTTTTGGAGCATTACAGTGAGAAATGTTAAAAAGAAAATTTTGATATCAAGCAGCAATGAATGATTTTCAATGTAATAGAGGTCATATTTTAACTTTTCCTTCACATCCTCAATCGTCTCATCATAACGCCATTTCACCTGTGCCCATCCTGTTACACCCGGCTTGACAGCTAACCGTTTTTCATAGAGTGGAATTTGCTCTCTGAATGACTCCACAAAAAAGGGGCGTTCAGGACGGGGCCCGATGAAACTCATATCACCTTTCAGAATATTCATTAACTGAGGAAGTTCATCGACGCGGGTGGCACGCATAAGTCTACCGACATAGGTAATCCGAGGATCATTTTTCTGTGCCCATACCGGACCACTATTTTTTTCAGCATCCGCTACCATTGAACGAAATTTATAAATGCGGAATGCCCGGCCATTTTTACCCAGTCGTATCTGGGAGTAAAAGATGGGACCCCGCGATTCAATTTTTATGGCAATAGCCGTAATAATGAAAATGGGGATAAATATTAACAGAAAAAATATAGCACCGATAAAATCAATAGTCCGTCGTAATCCAAATTCTCTCTCTTTTGCGAATAGATCATGATACACCTCATGGATAGCGTTTCCATAAATCGTATCATAAACGTCGGTGACAATCCGATAGGTAATTGCTGAGCGTCGGCAAATGTTAATTACTTCATTGACTGTTCCTGCCAGGTTTGGTTCAACGGCAATCAATACCTCATCAATTTGTAAAAATTTTATCCATGCTTCGAGCGAGGACAAATTTCCCAGAAGCGGTACATCCTTATATCTGGCCTCCTGGTATACCTCCCTAACAGTTATAAAACCTTTAGGGTGGTATCCGAGCGCCGGATATTCCTTCATTTTATCGCAAAGACTCTGTGATTCCCTGTTCCATCCAATTATCAGCACATTTTTCACATACTGGCTCTTTCTTAATCCGGTTTTTTTTATCCCATTGATCATGCGGTATAACGTGGATTTGGGATTATTCTGATTCGTAAGGTACATATCCGCATATCTTTTGAGTGAAATATTCGGTCTGTGTATCCTGCTGCTTATAAGCGATTGACATCGTAATATTCAATTGGACATGGCTACGCCACGTCACTTACATGGCAGTTTTTTAAATATTCGACTAATATTTAAGTTACGTAATCTAAAATGAAACGTGTTTAAAATTTTAGTTATAAGTTATCTTACCATGAAGATAAAATTAACCAACACTCAACAATCTCACGTGATTGACATCACAGTATATCATGCTAAATATTCATCCCAATACATCCTGCATCCGTAATCGGAAATTCTTCTCTACCAAGCACAATAATTTCATTAAGTTAGAAAGTAAATTGCAGTCTGGAAGAAATATTTGTGAGGGATTAAAAAATGAACGCGTAGAGCTTAAAAATTGTCAACTTAAAATTTATTTCCCCCGGCAATAGATTGAGCAATTTCCCTCTGCTTTTTTAATCGCGACTAAGTATTATTATTGGTGATCATATGTATTCGCTTTTATCTACATCACCTATGCTTGATTTTAATTATGCTTCATTTTCTATTGAACCACAAAGGATACCGGGCCATTATTACCAACATTTCCGGATGAGTCAACTGCTTTAAAATACATCGTATGATTGCCGCCGTCGGCCCAGGGAGTGGTATCCCACTGATATTTCCAGGGTGGACTGGTATCAACAAATTGCAACTCACCATCCACATAAAATTCCACACGACTGACCACCACGTTGTCAAATGCATCCACAATAACATCGGTTATACCGGTTACCGTACTGCCTGCCAGCGGGTAAAGTAATACAATCGTTGGAGGTGTAGTATCTGCAGAACGCGGAAAAACCGTAACTGAAATCACTTCCGATAGGGTCCAATTGCCCGAGCCGTCAAATGCCTTCGCATAGACTGAGTGCCGGGTAGAGTCAGATAAATTTCTGACATCCCATGTGTAGTTATAAGGATAAACCGGTACCGTAGAAACGGAATCACCGTTTATGAAAAAAGCCACTTCCCGTACAATCCGGTTATCCCGTGCCTGTGCCGAAACCGTTACGGTTTGTTCCACAACCTGACCATTTATGGGATTTACCAGGCGCACCTCTGGCGGTATGATATCCGGAGTTTTGGAAATAGTAACAAAAACCTGCTCAGAAGCCCCGTTATTCCCATCCTGATCCACTGCACTTGCTGATAATACATGTATCTGTTCATCGGCATACGGAGTGACGTCGAGTTGGAATCTGGGATTTTTACTTGCTGCTGACGCCATTAACTCGCCATCCAGATAGTACCATACACTCCTTATCTCACTTTCATCAAACGCTTCAACCCGAATTATGACCATCCCTGACAGAACACTGTTGTTATATGGATAGGAGATTCTGACAATCGGTGGCGAAATATCTTTGACTTCCGGTAAGGTGCAACCAAACTGATAAAATGTTATAAGCGAAAATACTAATAGGGTCAAAAATCTTTTGTGCAAAATTCCTCCGCGATAACCTAATAAATTACTGATCGACTGAATTTCTGTAATAGTTTAATTTATTCTTGTGATATAGGTCAAGAAATCGACGGTTATAATGTGATTTAATTCTAATATATTCCTCATTCAGGAGCAAGGTACAAGGATCAAGGTTCAAGAAAAAATATAATTTCAATATTTCAGTTAACAATTATAAATGAGATTACCCTTTATAAGAGTCATTGGGCCTTGTACCTTGGTTTTTTGTCACTTTGTCGCTTGGTTGCTATGTCACTGCGGCGTCACCCGCCGTACTTCCAACCTGCCTGCTTCAGATCCAGGTTCTTCTCCTCCCGCCGGGCACCGGCCTCAACCACTTCAGCTATCAGTACATCATGGTCGCTGCCCTGATGCCACTCCCTGACTTCGCATTCCATATAATAAGGCACACCGTCAAATATGGCTGCGCCGGTAATGCCGGGTCTGAAAGGATAATCATTTATCTTCTGGCCCTCGACCTCGCATTTTTTGAAGAATGATGCAGCAAAGGATTTCTGGGACTCGCCGACAAGATTGATAACAAATTTCCGGCTCTCTTCAATTTCCCGGTAGATCCGTCCGTCCCGTTTGAGTCCCAACATAATCCTTGGAGGTTCCAGTCCAGCCTGGGAAAGCCACGTTACGATAGCGGCGGTATGTCTGCCGCTGGAATAAGCACTTACGATATATACACCGTATGAGAGAGATCGCATGGCGGCGCGTTTTGCGGATAGATCCATTTTACTGACCTCTTTTTGAGGTTAAGTTAGTAAACTTGGGTGAAATAAAAAAGGGTAATGGGAAAAGGAACCCGTATCCACGCGCCAGGCTACAGGATTTTGGCCAATGGTTAAGCGGCCAAATGGTCAAAACAGAAATTAATGCGTTTGTTTTAAAAAGACTGTTTATCATATTTCTGTAATGATTCTTGCCACTTTTTGTCTGGACAAAAAGATTTTTCTTATGCACACTTTTAGTAAAAAAAGTCATATCCCTTTTCTAACTCTTAATCTTTGTTACTTTTTGAATGCACCAAAAAGTAATCCCGCCGAACCGGACAGGCCACAAACCGCTGGCACTAATTTCTAATTGAGTTTTAACGTAGAAAATCTATTATGCGCGACTTTTTGACGGGCCAAAAAGTCGTACAAAAAGCCCTGGCGACAATTAAACTCACCCCGCTATTACCAATGCCATTTTTGTCATTAAGATTATTTAAATTGGTAATAGCGGGACTCAGACAGAAATTGTCGCCGGTGCTCCTCACAAGTATTATCAAAATAATTATTGCAATAGATTAGTAATTGTCTTTCACCCTTCCCGGATACTTTTGTAAAGTCGTTCTGAAATAGTATCGAATTTATATGCATCAATAACGGTCGTATTCCGCTACTCCGCCAAGTCATGTCAATATTAAATGGAGTAAAGAATACGACCATAGTTGGTATGAAAAATCAAACTATCCAAATACGAGATGATCGAAATCCATCGGAAAATGCAAGAGACAAGTTCTCATTTATTTCTCCACATCTGATGGAAGTGCCGCGGAGGGGCAAAGGCGACAATTCCTGTCTGAGTCCCGCTATTACCAATTTAAATAATCTTAATGACAAAAATGGCATTGGTAATAGCGGGACGAGTTTAATTGTCGCCAGCACTTTTTGGTTACTTTTTGGTGCATTCAAAAAGTAACCAAGATTAAGAGTTAGAAAAGGAATAGGGCGTTTTTAAATGGAAAAGTGTACAATATTATATTTTTTGGTCGTTAAAAATTCGCAAATATTATGGTCTGAATATACAAATATAACTTCTGCCGACTCAGTCGGTATCACAATCACATTCTTTGAATTTTGGATCGGTGCAAGCTGGGCAAGAAGTCAAATAGAAGCAGAATTAAACAAGATTTTATTTTTATCACGAAAGATACAAAGTAAACAAAAGGTAAAACGAAAAATTAAAAATTATTTAGCAACGATAGAATTATTTTGAATGATACGAATGAAGTCATTGAAGAGTTCACGATCCCATAACCCTGTATGAACATCCTTTTCTATCAGGGTCAACGCTTTCTCCTGTTTAACCGCCCTCCGGTAAGGCCGGTCGGTGGTCAGGGCATCATAACAATCCACCAGACCGACGATCTGAGCCCCGACGGGGATTTTTTCCGCTTTCAATGCATCGGGATAGCCGCTGCCATTGAACCGTTCATGATGATGCCGGATTATCGGCAGAGCTGGCTGTAATGTTTTCAACGGCCTGCAGATACGTTCACCAACAATGGGATGCTGCTTCACCCGCCGGAATTCTGTCTCGACCAACGGACCTGGCTTGAGAAGAATCTGTTCATCAATGGCAATCTTTCCGATATCATGCAGATATGCACCCCGCCGGATTGTGGTGACCTCTTCATCACTCATCCCAAGATTTCTGCCCAACTCGGCGCCGATCTCGGCCAATCGTTTACAATGACCCATTGTATACTGATCTTTTGCCTCTACAGCCAACGCGAGACTGAAAATAACTTTTTCCGCCTGTTCCAGCTCATCGGTATAGCCTTTTATGCGAAGCAATGACCGGATCCGTGTGCGCAGCTCGAAAAAATTGATCGGTTTAGTGATAAAATCGTCCACTCCGAGTTTAATGCCTTTAATCTTGTTTTCGCTATTGGCAAAGGCGGTCATTATGACGATGGGTATCAGGCGGGTTGCCGGATCGGATTTGAGACGTTTACTGACCTCGAATCCGTCCATGCGGGGCATCATCAAATCGAGCAGAATCAGATCGGGTGGATCATCGGCCACAACCTCCAGCGCTTCCTGACCGTTCGAAGCACTGTTGATGGTCCACGGTTCATCACGGAAATACGTCTTTATCAGCCGTACGTTGTCAGGATGGTCGTCGACAACGAGAATTTTGTGTTTGTCCATACTATCCAGTCGATAAACACATTAGAAAGATAACCAAAAATATGATGACATACAACGATGTAAACTTATCGGTGCATCCTGTCCAATATGCGCAGCGTAAGTTAGGGTGTCAGATTCCAATATTATCGGCCGCGCTTTGACCGCTTGCGGTGTCGTTGTTCACTTTTGCTGATATAATATGACTTCTGTCGCAATATCTTATATATTTGGGCTTTGCGCACCTTGGATTCAAATTTTTTGAGCGTTTGATCAATTGACTCGTTCTGATTGACGCGCACGGTGACCATCTCTTCCCCCTATAATTACTGAGAGATAAAACTAGCAAAAGGGGATTTTGTTTCCGTTTTTTTTATCTTAATTCTTCCAGATTTGGTAGCCAGATCGGAGAACATTGGAGATGGATTAAAAATGATATTGTGTTAAAAAATAGAGTCGTACAATCGATTCCTGTTTTTTTTGCGTTACGGATTTGATTGATGGTTGCGGTGAATGACTGGATAAATGGTTTGGAATTGAGTCAAAAAGAGTAAAACTGCTTTAAGATATAAATCTATTACGGGAACTTATCTGCAATTTAACCCTATTTTTAGAGTGGAATCAGATGTAACTTTAATTAAATGTTCTGCTTACGTGGATTCTCGTAGTTAACTCCAGGTTTAGACATGCATTCATCTGGCAAATTGAAAATATGTTTGGCATGTTATAGATTATCGCAACAGTGTCCCTGCTGGTACAGCATATCCGCGCAAAAAATCCGCTACGCACATCAGACGCTTGCCTTCCAGTTGAATCATGCCGATTGTGATACATCCCTCAGCGCAGTTGATCACCAACCGCTTGCCATCAGGGGTGGTACCCAAGATGGTTCCGGGTGGACCATCGGATCCGATATCTGAAATTTTTGAATCAAATAATCGGCACATGCGTCCAATGAGGAAGGTATGGGCTGCGGGAACGGGTGAAAGGCCGCGGATGAAGTCGTGGACCTGTTTTGCGGATTGGTTAAAATTGATTCGGCAATCCTCGCGTTTGATCTTGGGCGCCTTTGTGACTAACATTTCATCCTGTGCCATGGCAGTTATATCACCTTGCGCCAGTTTTCGCAGCGTTTTAATGAGCAGCTGAGCCCCTACTACAGCCATGATATCATGCAGCTCGCCAGCTGTCATATCCGGGGGAATTTGGATCTTCACCTGCTCAATCAGATTTCCTGTATCGACCTCTTTTTTAATAAAAAAGGTGGTTACGCCGGTTTCCGTCTCCCCTTTGATGATTGCCCAATTGATTGGAGCGGCCCCGCGATATTTTGGCAAAAGAGATCCATGCACGTTAATAGTTCCCAAAGGGGGTATACTGAACACCTCCTCCGGCAGGATGCGGAAAGCTACGACTGTCATCACATCCGGCTTCGCTTTGTGCAAGGTTTTGATAAAATCCTGGTCCCGCAGTTTTTCCGGTTGCAGAACAGGAATCCCCGCTTTGAGCGCGCAAATCTTAACCGGCGGAGATTGCATTTTCAAGCCACGGCCGGCGGGTCTATCCGGCGCCGTGACCACAGCCACTACATTCATTTTTTCATGCAGCAGTCCATTCAGGGATACCGAAGCAAAGATTGGCGTCCCCATAAACACGATTCTCACTTGATCGGACCTGTTTTTCCCTTAACAGATCCAATCGCGGAACGGTCGACGTTTAGCTTCACTTTGTCATCGACCTGAATAATAACGGTTTTACCATCATCAGTAAATCCGGTAATTTTCCCATGAATGCCACCGGAAGTGACGATATTGTCGCCTTTTTCCACTGCGTCGATCATTTTCTGACGCTCTTTTTGACGTCTAACCTGGGGCCGGATCATCAGGAAGTACATAATTACGATAATCAGTATAAATGGCAAAAAGCCGAGGAGCGACCCGCCGCCATCCTGGCCACCCTGCGGCGTCATGAGTAAAAGCATGTCTAAAAGCATTTTTTCTCCTTGTGTTGTTTATAAATTGAATATGTAAGCCTGATATCAATTGGGTAAAGGGCAAAGATGCCAACAGGCCAATCATTAATTTTAGTAATCTCAAACCTGTCATGCCTTCCCGGTACGGGATGACAATTATTTTTACAACCCAATATTTCGGCAATTTGGACTTTTTGCCCTTTGGCCGTTTGACCTGGCGCCTGAATCCTTAGCCCGGTATCCTTTTCCCTTTACCCTGTTATTCCTTCCACCTCCCAATCAAATCTTCTGACCACTTTAAAAAGGTGCCGTCGAGTATCCGCTTCCGCGCCTCTTTTACCAGGTTCATATAGAAGTGCACATTGTGCAGTGTCGCCAGGCGCAGACCGAGTATTTCATTGGCATTAAACAAATGCCGGATATAAGCCCGGCTGAAATTTTGACATGCATAGCAGGCACAGGCCGGATCAATTGGATCACGATCATCCTCATACCTTCCCGCCTTGATTACAAGTTTACCTTCGCTGGTATATACCGTTCCGTTACGGGCATTTCGGGTTGGGATCACACAATCGAACATGTCGACGCCACGGTTAATTGATTCCAGTATATCCGTCGGAGTTCCCACACCCATAAGATAGCGCGGTTTTTCAGTCGGAAGGATATTTGTACAAAATTCAGTAATCCTGTTACGTTCATCAACCGGTTCACCAACCGCCAATCCACCGATCGCATATCCGGAAAAGCTTATATCAATCAGAGAATGCACACTTACCTTACGGAGGTCCTCATAGACGCTGCCCTGGATAATACCGAACAGTCCCTGCATCTGATTATGGATCGAAACGCTTTTCTGCCAGTATAGTTTTGATTCCTCGGCCCATCTTAGTGTTCGTTCATTTGATCTCGCCGCATATTCCCGATCACAGGGATAAGGGGTGCACTCATCCAGTACCATCACAATATCGGAGCCCAGATTTCGCTGAATATCGATCACACTTTTAGGAGTAAAGCGGTGGCGCGAACCATCCAGATGCGACTGGAAAATGATCCCATGTTCGTCTATTGTGCGCAGTGCATTGAGACTGAAGACCTGATATCCTCCACTATCGGTTAGTATAGGCCGGTCCCAATTCATAAATCCGTGCAATCCTTCGAACCGGGCTATGCGTTCATCACCGGGCCGAAGATACAAATGATAGGTATTTCCCAGGATAATCTCAACCCCGGCATTCAATAACTCATAAGGGGCCAGGGTCTTAACCGTTCCCTGCGTACCCACCGGCATGAATATCGGCGTCTGGACCTGCCCATGTTCCGTATTTATCAAGCCTGCCCGAGCTTTTGTTTCTCCATCTGTCTTCACCAAGGTAAATCTGATATGAGCCCCTGCAATAGACATCCAAATCACATTTGTGCCGTGTTGACCCCGGCAATCAAATTATAAAATATAAAGTTAACGAATCCTCAGGCGCCGGGCAAGGAGCGGTTAACAAGACATCCGTAATGATATACATGAGGTTTACATCGGTAGCTACAGACGGGTGCGTCTGAATAAAAAACAATTCTCTGCCTGAGACTAAATATTGATGACAGAGAAGTACCTGATTGATTCGCCGATGACTTTCTTCAAACTGATGATCTACGCGAAGTTTATAACTGATTTATCAATTCAGTCAGGTAGCTGACGCGTCTGACGCTGCACATCCAATGATCTGGTTATTGTTTAAATATCGAGCGATATTTTATGACGTTCAGTTTATCCTGATAGAAAAGATCCTCAAGAACCAAGCCGGTAGCGCCAAGAACAACCCCGGTATCTTTTAACGCACCAGGCACGACTTTGACCGCTTGGGCCGGTTCCCTCAGTATATCTTTTTGTACCCGCTCCCTCAGAAAGTCCAGCAGCACCTGGCAGCTGTTTACCAGCTCCCCACTGATAATCAACAACTCGATATTCAACATATTGATTAGATTGATACACAGTATACCGAGGATATTCGCATATTCCCGCAGCAAGGCAGTTGCTAGAGCATCCCCCTTGTTTGCTGCGCGGGTCAGTTCAGAGAGTGTCAGATTATCGACGCACATTTCCGACGTTGCACCATTCTGCAAGGCTTCCCGCGCGGCAGCTAAAAGCAGTTTATTGGACAGAATATCCCCAAAATCCTTCTGTCCGCGATACAGCATTGGAAAACTATTTTGATCTTTCAGGAAAAAGCCCAATTCGTCATACCCGACTTCACCGGCACTGGCAGTATGACCCCTGATAAGATTCCCGTTAATAATAATTCCGGCACCAATTCCGTCACCAATCCAAAGGTTGACAAGGTTGTCGCTCTCTTTTCCCTGACCAAACAAACACTCCCCCAGTGTCTGGGTTTTGACATCGTTTTCAAGAATGGTGGTAAGCCCAAATTCATTTTGGAAAAGATCCCGGATGATCACTTTTTCCCAGTTATGCAGAGTATCGCTTACCTTAATACATCCTCTGGCATAATCGATAATTCCTGGAATACCGATGCCGATACCAATAGGTTTTGATTTGGCCAGCCATTTTTCTTTCAAAAAACGATGAATCACCGGAAATATTTTTCGCGTAACTGTTTCGAAGCAACTTCCTTCCGTATAATTCACTTTTTCCAGATTATGGATATGGGCATCCAAATCTACCAGTGCCACCTGGGCATGATCGCGTTTAATTTCAATCGCAATAACATAACCGGCGGTGTGATTGAATTCAAGCATAATTGGCTTACGACCGCCTCTGGTGGTTGAATCTCCTACACCGACTTCCGAGACATAGCCTTGTCGGATCAAGCGGGATATGATGTCGGTAACCGCCGCTTTGGAAATATGATAATTTTTTGCAATTTCAGCGCGGGAAACCGGTGCATTTTGCCTGATAAAGCGTAATACATTTAATTCATTATAATCTTTAATGAACTTGACACCAGAGCCAAGTTGGTGCACCATCACAGCTCCAATAATAAAATTACGCAGGCGAGATGATCAGTTAGTTCGTAGGATTAATTAACCAAATATACGAGCGCAGCATTTAAATTTCAAAATAATTTTACGTTAATTCACCTAAAGGAAAATGGATAGGCGGATGTACTCAAACGTGTTTTGTCCGAGACTACAATCTAAAAAAAAGATGTCGATTGCCGGGATTGACACTCTATTGATTGGCACATAATAACCGGTTGAGAATAAAAAATATTCCACCGGCAGCGTGTCTGGCGGGGGACATCCCTGCGCCTTTTGACCGCAAAGAATCCACGCCATTATCCACCTGCGATTGTAACGCGTATTCCCTAATGCTCCGTCACTCCCCTGCATACCAATGATATACC
>Ga0209536_100000953_pt1 | contig 47565 bp, 47 predicted proteins | sample DeeMarSeWOR28_12_FD_187461 | JGI IMG/M metagenome (GOLD analysis project Ga0209536, IMG submission 187461) | Marine sediment microbial communities from White Oak River estuary, North Carolina - WOR-2-8_12 (SPAdes) (version 2) | ecosystem: Environmental > Aquatic > Marine > Intertidal zone >...
TGCAGATTGGTCGGATCAGAACAGGCGACGAAGAGACGATTGCCGCGTTTGAACAGAGGCAGTGCATGGTGCTGTCGGATCAGCTTCTCATCCACCAGGTGGATGGGTGCTGTGTCAATATCCATGACGCTCAGATCGAAAAGCGGGACACCAAATTCCTGGCAGGCAGCATTGGCGATCTCCGCGCTGCTCAGGAGTTTATTCTCGACGAGATAGCTGACCAGTGGCTGGCGTTTCCGGAGGGCGGCCTCGTGTGCCTCAGTCGCATCGGCCTCGGCCAGCAAGCCGTCTTTTACCAGGCGACGGGCGAGTCCACTGAGATGAATCTGCAGATTAGAGATCGCCATTGCCTAATGAACTCCGTTCACTAGGGGCGAGTCAGGCCCCTCGTTATAGGGGGCGGATTCTAATGAGTTTCCAGTCATTGCCCACTGTCCTTGCCGGCCGCGTGGTCCACAGGCACGCGGGTATTACCCGCAGTTGCATTGCCTAGAGTTTCTCTAGGCGTACGCCTTTCCTTAATCGTCTGGAGTTCGGATATCTTTATATGCGGACGGGTGCCATCTGCCCACGTGGGTAGTGCTGAGAGGCCAGTCATCTGTATAAATCCTTTTATAACAGAATGATGCGAGATGTATGTTTTGTCGGGTCGATTCTGCTTAGAGGTCTCGTCCGCAACGGATCGTCATCCTGACGCGTACATTTTCTGCAATGGCAGGTGATATTGCAATGCTGAGATTCGAGTTGCCCACAGCTATACGGAAGCGAGTGGCCGGCTCTCGGTTGCGGTGACGTGCAAGTTCAGCCCTTTTTCACATTGCCTGGCAGTTGCATAAATACGTCGGTGTTTATGAAGAAGCCTGCTTTACCTATAGGTTCTGCCGCATGTGGCCACTCTGTTGCTGGATGTCACCAAGAGTGAGGTCCAGAAAACATGGTAGTACATTCTTAACACTGTCCTGATCGTGTTTGTTTTCCAGCTCTGCGATGGCGGACGAACGAGGGAACTACGGCGAGCTGCGCCTCTTGCAGCACCGTTGTCAGGTTCTTTGTCATTGCTGGTGTTTGCTGTGCTCTGGAACTGGCGACGAAAGTTCTGATAGAGGGACAGCTGGTCAACCTACTGTGCGGGTCTGCAGGTTTTCTCATGACCTTGATTTGCCATCAATGACACGCCGCTATCGATCTTTTCGGCCGCCGCGCTGTTGAACAGCGTCCTACTCTGGTACTCATTCCGGGACTTGGAATTCCGGGTGAGGCAATTGCGACAGCGGTGACAGGAGCCTTCTGGAATATCGTGCTCGCTGGTTATGTGCGCAATCGGGTGGGAGTAAATGCGCCAATCTTTCACCACTCGTGGTGGGTGGGCTAAGGCAATCTTCTGTCAGACAGGTTCGATAGAAACATACTGTTCGCTTAATCCGCAAAAAAATGACCCCTCGCGAGGAGGGGTCAAAATTCTGCGATCAATCGCGCCAGACCTTATTGGTCTTACACGGATTGTATTGAACTAAACTCTGCATTCGGCTGGACGGAATTTGTTTTGCAGTCCCCCATTTGCACCCACGGGCTGTCCGTTACAAGTCCACTGGATTGACTCAGTGGGCGTAGTGCCACCTACAAGCGCACCACCAGCACTGGTATAAGGGGTGTAAATTATTGTGGCGCCGCCATCAATGGAAGCATCAAAAGTGACCGTGACCACTCCGTTTGCGTCGGCTGCAATGGTCGCAACGTTATCGGTTGGTCCTTCGCCATTGATACCCGGGCCAGAGACGCCCAGCGAGAAATCAGCCTGGCCACTTGCCGCGTTCTCACTGATAGTAGCCTTAGCGGCGGAAACCAAGACCAGTCCTTCAGATACTCTGGCGCGGACCGTGTAATCCTGATACGCAGGCAAAGCGACTGCAGCCAGAATGCCGATGATCGCCACGACAATCATCAGTTCGATGAGGGTAAAACCCTGTTGCATTTTCTTCATGGTGTATCTCCCAGTTTTGGTTGAACAATGTGACCGAACAGCCAGAAAGTTTCCGCTACCGGAAGGCCTTCCTGGCGCGCGGCTCAGATCCGTGTCTGTCGATCGTACTTAGCTATAAGCAGAACTCATGCCAATCTGAGGCCGTGATGCCGCAGGCGCTTATTCGCAGGCGAGTCCAGATCATCCAACGTGTGACAGATTGCACATAAATCAATAACCTCCATGAAGTCGCAACGCCTTATGCTGTGTATTCCGTTGCCGGTCAGGCAGCTGGGCGAACGATGCCGCGGGACCCGGGGATTGTCAAACCCGGTCAGGTTCTGACGCTGAGGGTCACTTTGGGATCAGACTCCAGAACTCATGAGTGAGGAGTGAGGAGTGAGGAATTAGGAATGAGGAATGAGGAATGAGGAATGAGGAATGAGGAATGAGGAGCGAGGCGTGAGGAGTCTGGCCTGCCTTCCCGGCATCCTGTCGCGCGCTGGCTCCTTATGCCTAGTCCATCCCGAGTTTTTTCAGCCGGTAGCGCAGCGCCCGGAAGGTGATGCCCAGCAATTCGGCTGCCTTGGTCTTGTTGTGGCGGGTTCGCTCCAGGGTCTTGGTGATGACATCGCGCTCGACCTCATCCAGGTACGTTTCGAGGGGGATGCTTCCGGGATCGGGGACCGCAGGTTTATCCAAAGAGATCTCCTTGTCTCCATGGTCAGGAAGGTGCAGGTCTGCGGCATGAACGACAACACCTTCACACATTGTCATTGCGCGCTCGAGAATATTCTCCAGTTCCCTTACATTTCCCGGAAACGGGTAATGTAACAAGGCCTGCATCGCATCTTCGCCGAGCTCGATCTTGGTGCCATGCTCACTCGAGAGGCGCTGCAAAAGATGGCCGGCAAGGAGAGGAATGTCCGTTGGGCGCTCGCGCAGCGGCGGTACCCTCAGTTCAATCACGTTCAGCCGGTAGTATAGATCCTGACGGAAATCGCCATCCTGTACCAGCCGTGACAGGTCCTTGTGAGTCGCGGAGAGTATCCGGACATCCACGGGTATCTCGCGTTGTGCACCGACCGGCCGGATGGCTTTCTCCTGGATGGCGCGCAGCAGCTTGACCTGCATGTGCATCGGCAGTTCCGCCACCTCGTCGAGGAACAGCGTGCCGCCTTCGGCCGCTTGGAAAAGGCCGTTCTTGTCGGCGACGGCGCCGGTGAAACTGCCCTTCTTGTGGCCGAAGAACTCACTCTCCATGAGCTCGGACGGAATTGCGCCGCAGTTGACAGGGATAAAGGCCTGGTCCGCACGTGGGCCACGCTCGTGGATGAGGCGAGCGACCAGTTCCTTGCCCGTGCCCGACTCGCCGCCGATATAGACGGGCGCCTGACTGCGTGCGAGTTTCTCGATGGTCGAGCGAATCGTCTGCATGGCAGACGATTCGCCTATAAGTTCATCGCGCGTGCGCCGCTCGCGTTGCGGAAAGGTCTTCGTGGTCGCCAGGCGCAGCGCTGCCTTCACGAGATTGCGCAGAACCTGAAGATCCACGGGTTTTGAGATGAAGTCGAACGCGCCCGCCTTGAGTGCCTGGACCGCCAGATCAACGCTTCCATACGCGGTAATCATGGCCACGGGCAGATCGGGATGCTGTTGCTGGATATAGGCGACCAGAGTCAGGCCATCTCCGTCAGGGAGTCGCATGTCCGTCAGGCAGAGATCGTATGCATGGGCGGCCAGGCGTTCCCGTGCCTCGGACAGCGTCTCCGCCGTGTCTGAGTCGACGCCCATACGACCAAGCGTGATCGCCAGGAGTTCCCGGATGTCGGATTCGTCGTCGACGACGAGTGCCTTGTATGCTGTCATGTCGCGGTCATTCTTTCCTTATTGTCTGAAAACACGATACTAAATCGACTGCCCCCGCCCTCAACAGGGCTATAGTTGAGCTGTGCCTGGTTGTACTCGCACAGTTCGCGGGCGAGATACAGCCCCAGTCCCGTCCCTTTTGACGAAGTGGTGAAGAACGGTTCGAAAATCTTGCGGGCGGTATCAGCGTCGATGCCGGGACCACGGTCTTGCACATCCAGGACCACCCGGCCAGCTTCGTTATGGCCCGCGATCACCTCGATTGCCGCCGGCGCGTTGTTGCGGCTGCCGTAGTGAATGGCATTGCGGCACAGATTCCAGAAGGCCTGGTGCAGGTGACCCGCATCAAAGTAGACCTGTAGTGATTCCTGCGGGTGCGTTACAACAATCTGCTCATGTGCTATGCCCTCACTCTGGACAAACTCTGCAACAAAAATTTCGAGCCAGGCCACAAGATCGATGTCCTGGCGATGTATGGGGCGGCGCCGGGTCAGTTGCAGCACATTCTCAATCACCGCATTTACCCGTTTGGTGTGGTCGTTAATGATTCTTGTCAACCTGCGGTCGTTATCGGCCAGATTGGGTGATTCATCGAGCAGCTGACTGGCGTGACTGATTGCGCCGAGCGGATTTCTGATTTCATGCGCTATACTTGCCGTCAACCTTCCAAGTGCGGCGAGTTTCATCTGCTGAACCTGTTGTTCGAGCACGGCGCTGTCTTCCAGAAAAATGATTGTGGCCGCCTGCGGCGCCTTGCCCACGGCAGTAAAACGTGGCAGCAGACTCGATCTGGATCTGGTCGGTGTGAAGATCTCAGAGGTTCTGGTTTCATTGCGATGCCATGTGCGCAGGCGAGCGGCCAGCTCCGGGGAGGCGGTTTCCAGCACCGCGTTACCGCGTGGCCGAGGAGTGCCAAGCATGGTCCATACCATGTCATTACTCAGTCGGATCCTGTCTGCCTCGTCAACCACGAGAATCCCGAATTCAAGATGCTGTACTACATAGTCGTTCAGCTCCGTCAGGTTCGCGAGGTCGACGCCACGCTGTAGGGCGAGGTCTTCACTTTCACGGATACGACGGGCAAGCAGAAACGCCAGGAGCGCGGTGGTGAACAGTGCGATCCCGACCAGCCCGGTTCGGGTAAGGTCGGTAACCGGATTTTTGCTTTGGAGCAAGGTGCTGTAGCCCAGTTCTCCGAGCAGGGACAGGGCTGCAAGGGCGGCAAAGAAGAAAGGCATGCGTCCCGGCATCAGGAGCGAGCCTGCGGCAACTGTCGGGACCAGCAGGATACCCAGACCACTGTCCAGGCCTCCACTGGCATGGATGAAGGTCACCATCACCAGTATATCGGCACTGACTGAAGTTGTTACCTGGACGATATAGCCCGGCCGTTCCCGGTGTGCTGCAAAGCCGCTGGCCAGGGCAAAGGCGAGGTAGAGGATCCCCACGGCCCCGAAGAGTTCGGGATTCAGCTCGCCAAGAATCGTATCGCCCCGCGCCAGAAAGAACAGCACGAGTAATAGACCGGCCAGGATCAGCCGGTAGAAACTGAGAAACCGCAGCGGTTTCCAGGTCAGTGCGTCCTGTCCGGTCGTAGACCGGTCGCCGGGCAGGATGCCAAGATGAGTTGCTTCCATGGTCTCCGAACGGGCAAGTCTGCTCAGTTGTTCGCCGCGCCCTGATCATGCAGACGGCGGTGTTCCTCGGTGCAATAAAACCGGTTACCGCATTTGACTGCCTCGGTTTCCGGTACGAAAAGTCCGCAGTGGTTACAGGCAACCATGTGCCCGCCTGCTATCAGGCCCTTCGGTGGCGGGCTGCGCTTGCTCAGCCAGCCGCGCAACATCCGGTAAGCCAGAACGGCTACCACAATCAGAAGCAACAAACGTACCAGACCCATCGCGTTAGTTTGGTGCTTCGCAGGCGTCGCTGCAAGCCTGCGGGAACTTTGCGGAATTCAAGACTTTACTGCAGAATGCAGGCTTTCGGTAGACATAGAATTCTGCAGGGCTGGCAGGCGATGAACTTTCAGCTGAATCGGGCGGCGGGGTTGTTGGCCGGGTGGGTTATTCCGGCGTTGCACGGACGTGTTGGGCTCATCGCGTGGCCGCGGCCGCGTATAGTCAGGATCCTGTGACAAAGCCCCTAGTGGCCTATACTGCCCGTGTAATCGCGCTCTCGGGTAACTTCCAGAGAGCATGACCGTCGAGGATCTGAGTTGAGTCCGTTACCCGTAAATGGCTCGGCCGGCCTGCGCATTGCCATGGCGCAGATCAATCTGCTCGTAGGCGATGTGAGCGGTAATGCTCAGCAGATTGTCGATACCGCGCTCCGGGCGCGCGATGAATTAGGCGCAGATGCCGTTGTGTTTCCTGAGCTTGCGCTGACGGGCTACCCGCCGGAAGATCTGTTGTTGCGGCCCGGATTGCATCTGCATGTACTGGAGGCAATCGAGCGAATCAAGCGGACGATCAGGGGCATCACGATGATCATCGGCCACCCGCAGCAGGCCCTGGGGGGCCTGTACAATGCCGTATCGGTGATTCGTGATGGCGAGTTGCTGGCGCGTGGATTCAAGCAACATCTTCCAAACTACAGCGTATTTGATGAGAAACGGTACTTCGTTCCGGGTATCGACCCTTGTGTGGTAGAAATCGGATCCATCCCTGTTGGCGTCACGATCTGTGAGGATATCTGGACACCGGGGCCGGCACAGCAGGCTCGGGATGCCGGTGCGCGCTATCTGATAAACATCAACGCATCGCCCTTCCATACGGGTAAGGGCGTGGAACGTGAGGAGGTGCTGCGTGACAGGGTTCGGGAGACCGGTCTGCCTATCCTGTACCTGAATCTCGTAGGCGGCCAGGATGAGCTGGTGTTCGATGGGGCATCCCTGGTGATGGATGACGGTGGTGTTGTTACCCAGCGGGGTGCCGCCTGCACCGAGGAGTTGCTCCTGGTGGAGCTTGATGTCGTCGATGGTGGTATCCGGCCGCGACCCGTCGAGTGCGCACCGAGCCTTGATGAGGCGGCCTATATTTACCAGGTGCTGGTGCTTGGCGTGCGTGACTACATCGAGAAGAACCACTTCCACGGTGCAGTCATAGGCCTATCCGGCGGGATCGACTCGGCGCTAACGCTGGCCATCGCTGTCGATGCCATCGGCGCCGAGCAGGTCGAGGCCGTTATGATGCCATCCCGTTACACGGCGGATATCAGTATCGAGGATGCCCGTAAGGAGGCGCAGACGCTTGGTGTCACTTATCGGGTGATCCCGATCGAGGCGCCGTTTTCGGCATTTCTCACCCTGCTGCAGGATGAATTTGCCGGGCTCGCGCCTGATGCCACAGAAGAGAACATCCAGGCGCGCTGCCGTGGGCTGATCCTGATGGCATTGTCCAATAAGCTGGGACGCATCTTGCTGACCACCGGTAACAAGAGCGAGGTGGCAGTCGGCTACATGACGCTCTATGGAGATATGGCGGGCGGTTTTGCGCCGATCAAGGATGTGCCCAAGACATTGGTGTACCGTCTGGCTGAATATCGTAACCGGCGGGGCGAAGTGATTCCGCGACGTATCCTCGAGCGCCCGCCGTCTGCGGAGCTTGCCCCCGACCAGAAGGACGAGGATACTCTTCCCCCATACCCGTTGCTCGACGCGATACTGGTTCGGTACGTGGAACAGGACCACAGTATCCAAGCGATCGTGGCGGAAGGGTTTGACGAGGACCTGGTGCGCAGGGTGGCCGGGCTGGTGGATCGCAACGAGTACAAGCGCAGGCAGGCGCCGCCAGGTGTACGGATTACGCGCCGCGCCTTCGGCCGCGACCGGCGTTATCCGATCACATCAGGTTATCTGGCCACCCAGCTGGGTGGTCGTCGCGGCTCTGTCGGTGACCCGGATCGACTCTGATTTCGGCTTGAGTTATGGTTGCGGGGAGACAGGAACAGCAAGAGGACACGCATGAAAAAGGTAGAAGCAATCATTAAGCCCTTCAAGCTGGATGATGTCAGGGAGGCATTGTCAGAAATTGGCATAACCGGTATGACCGCTATCGAGGTCAAGGGATTTGGGCGGCAAAAGGGTCACACGGAACTCTATCGGGGTGCCGAATATGTTGTTGATTTTCTGCCCAAGGTGAAATTGGAGGTGGTTGTGCGGGAGGACCAGCTTGAACGTTGCATGGAGGCCATCATGAATGCCGCCAAGACGGGCAAGATTGGTGACGGAAAAATTTTCGTGACCGCCGTCGAAAAGGTTATTCGGATCCGCACGGGTGAGCGCGACCATGATGCCATCTAACCGTCAACGTGTTCCGGTACTCCTCCTTTCCCTGCCTCGGCGGGGAAATTGAGCTCTAGGACCCGCTTGGCATCAGCAGCGAGTTCATCCAGACCCATTGCCTGATACGCCTGAATCAGGATGTTCAGCGCTTCCGGAACCGCCGGCGTGCGCGGATATTTTTCAATCACATGCTTGGCGCGGTTGGCTGCTGCAATATATGCGCCGCGCCGCATGTAGTAATCGGCGACGTGCACATCATATTTCGCGAGGTTGTTGCGCAGATAGGCCATGCGCAAGCGCGCATCCTTGGCATACTTGCTGTCCGGGAACCGTTGCACAAGTTGCTGGAAATCGAAAAACGAATCCCGGGCCGCACCGGCATCGCGTTCCGTGGGGTCACGGGGCAAATAGCGATCGAGTAGTGTCGAGGTGCGGTCAAAGTTTACGAGACCCTTCAGATAGTATGCGTAATCGATGTGGGGATTTCGCGGATACGTCTTAATGAATCGATCCAGCGTCGCAGTAGCCGATTCCGGCTCGTCATATTTATAATAGGCGTAGGCTGTTTCGATGAGCGCCTGTTGCGCATATTGACCAAAGGGATAGCGTGCTTCCAGTTTTTCAAAGTAGTTGATCGCCGATTCATAGCTTCCGTCGTCCAGCGCGTCCTTTGCCTTGCTGTAGAGCTTCTGGGCAGACCAGCCCTCGGTTTCGTCTGTCTGGTCCGGCAATAGCGCACAGCCCGCCAGAGGCAAGACCAGAACCAGAAGCAGGTTGAGTGCGCGCATTGTGTAACACCAGGGGTAAAACGCCATCTACACGTCCGATTGTGCAGTCCCGAGAAGGTTTCCAGTATACCGCAAAAAGTGCCCGGCCAATGACTGATACCTCCTGTCTGATCGTGACCGTTCCCGATCGACTGGCCGGGCAGCGCCTTGATCAGGCACTGTCCACGCTGGTCAGCGATTATTCCCGAAGTCGGCTGCAAATCTGGATTCGGGCGGGACAGGTGCGCGTGGATGGCGCGATCTGGCGGGCGAGAGATCGCGTCGTTGGCGGTGAATTGGTCGAGATTATCGCGAGCCATGCGCCGGTTCCCGATCTCATGGCGCAGGAAATCGATCTCGATATCCTGTACGAGGACGATGCCTTGCTGGTGATCAATAAACCGCCTGGACTCGTTGTCCACCCGGCAGCCGGCAATCCGGATGGTACCCTCCAGAACGCCCTGCTGTTTTATGATCCGGCGCTCGCGGCAGTGCCGCGGTCCGGTATCGTTCACCGCCTCGACAAAGAGACCAGTGGTCTGCTGGTGGTAGCGCGGACGCTTGCTGCGCATCACCGGCTGGTTGAGCAGTTGCAGGCACGTCACATCCGCCGGGAATATGATGCCGTCATCAGCGGTGTGATGACAGCTGGCGGAACCGTAGAGGCTCCGATTGGGCGTCATCCCGTCGATCGTAAACGCATGTCCGTCATGCCGGGAGGTAAGCCGGCGCTGACGCATTACCGGGTCAAGGAGCGCTTTGCAGGACACACGCGTATCCTCGTGCGGCTGGAAACCGGCCGTACGCATCAGATACGGGTTCACATGGCCCACATTCATTATCCGTTACTGGGTGATCCGGTGTATGGCGGCAGAATGCGTTTGCCTTCGGCTGCCGGGACGGAGTTGCGCCGCGTGGTTCGTGAGTTTCGCCGTCAGGCACTGCATGCAACACGGCTTAGCCTGACACACCCATCCACAGGGCAGTCCATGACCTGGCGAGCGCCGCAGCCTGCCGACATGGTCAGGCTCGTGGCTGCCCTGCGCGCGCATGCTGCCGGTGATGCGGAAGAGACTACCGGTCGTGCGACCTGAAACCGTCCCCTGGCTTATTCCTGACTGGCCCGCACCGCTCGGGGTGAGGGCCTGTACCACAACGCGCAGGGGCGGCATCAGTCAGCCGCCTTATGCAAGCCTCAACCTCGGTGATCACGTTGGGGATCGCCAGCGTGCAGTCCTGATTAATCGCCAAATGCTGAGACAGACCCTGCAGTTGCCAGCGGAGCCCCGCTGGTTGCAGCAGGTGCACGGGCGATCCATAGTCGATGCAGAACAGGTCGAACCCAGTGTCGAGGCGGATGGCAGCTTTACCCGCCGCGCGGGCGTGGTCTGCGCGGTATTGACGGCCGACTGCCTGCCCGTCTTGCTGTGTGACAAGGCTGGACAAACGATTGCAGCGCTGCACTGTGGTTGGCGAAGCCTGTCGGCCGGCATCATTGCCGCCGCGGTCGAGGCATTGGGCATCGCCCCTGCGGAGCTCATGGCATGGCTTGGTCCGGCGATCGGCCCCGATGCGTTTGAAGTCGGTGCGGATGTTCGAACCGCGTTCGTGACGGTCGACACAGACCATGCGGCAGCGTTCCGGTCATGCGGCGATCGCTGGAAGGCCGATCTCTATCACATCGCGCGCCAGGAACTCGTGCGCCTTTCCGTAAAGGACGTCTACGGTGGGGGCAGGTGTACCTACACGGAAGCAGATCATTTCTATTCTTTCCGGCGCGACGGAACGACAGGCCGGATGGCGACCCTGATATGGATAGACAGGTCCGGCGAGCCTCGGACAAGCCTCTGATCCTCGGGTATCATGGGCATTCGGACTTCGAGTCCCACGCTCGAGGCGGTTGAGATTAAAGTGATCATGCCATTACTTGCCTGGATACTGCTGTTCAGCCTGGTTGGTGGTGCTCTCAGCGTATTGGCAGCAGCGGTATACCTGCTGCTCTCTGAGAATTTGCGTGCCAGGGTTTTGCCACACCTGGTCAGTTTTGCCATCGGCGCGCTGCTGGGCGCGGCATTTCTAGGGCTTCTGCCGCATGCACTGCAGGGCCCGGGCATAGACGACTTTCACGGGCTTACCGGTACGGTGCTGCTCGGATTGCTGGGTTTCTTCCTGCTGGAGAAACTCGTGCTCTGGCGGCACTGCCACGCAAGCGACTGCGAGGTACATGCGGGCGAGCACGCACCCACACAAACGGCAGCAGGCACCCTGATCCTGGTTGGGGATGGCATTCACAATTTTGTTGACGGTATTCTGATCGGTGGCGCGTTTATCACCGACATCCATCTCGGTATTGTCACGAGCCTGGCCGTAGCCTCCCATGAGATTCCACAGGAGGTGGGCGATTTTGCTGTTCTGTTACACAGTGGTTACTCGCGAGCACGCGCCTTTATGTTCAATCTCCTGGCCAGCCTTACGACCCTGCTGGGAGGTTTGCTCGCGTACTATGCGCTGAAGGATGCGTTAGCGGTCGTGCCATACGTGCTGGCTGTGGCGGCGGCGAGTTTTATCTATATTGCTGTTGCCGATCTGATACCGGGCCTTCACCGGCGTACTGAGGTACTTGCCACAGTTGGGCAGCTGGCATTGATCACCGCCGGGGTGATGGTCATATATGTCACCCATGCCTGGCTGCATTAGAACATTCAGAATTCAGAATCCAGAATCCAGAATCCAGAAGGCAGAATGCAGAAGGCAGAAGAGGGCAGGAGTCGTTATGAGCCGTTGGTATATGTTGACACTGGTGGGTGAAGACCGGCCCGGTATTGTTGCTCGGGTGACGGCGGCCTTGTTCGAGGGTGGATGTAATCTGGGTGAGGCCGCAATGGCTCGCCTGGGTGGAAATTTTACCATCATGTTGATGGTGCAGTTCGAGGGCAAGACGCGAGAACTTTCTGAACTGCTTGAATCGGTGGTGGAATCGCTCGATTTGCATATGCACATCGATGCCATACAGGGACATCTTCACAAGCACCTGGTTCCCGACGTCTGTATCCGGGTTTTCGGTGCCGATCGTGCGGGCATCGTCGCACAGGTCACGGGGGCACTGGCGGAGGTGGGGATGAACATACTCGATCTGGAGTCGGATGTCGGCGGAACGCAGGAGCAACCCGTCTATGTCATGACCATTGAAGGCCAGGCATGCGAAGGTGTCGACGCCTTGCGGTCCGCACTGGAAGTCGTGGCACAGGAAGAGGGAATCGATGTTGAGATCAGCCCGATCGATACCGTGATCGGCTAGACAAGATCACCGAAAATATTGTCTCCCGCAGGAAAAGCGATCCTTCCCATGGCACGTTTTACGATTCTCACCTACCCGGACCCGAGTCTCAAACAGGTTTCCGAGCCGGTTGACCACTTCGGCGAGGAACTGCACCGGTTCGTGGCGGATCTGGAAGAGACGCGGCTTGCTGGACCTGCGGCCGTCGGCATTGCGGCACCCCAGGTCGGCCGTTTGCAACGCATTGTGATAGTGGATTGCTCGGTGACGCGCCGATCCGTTGAGAACCATGGTCACCTGGTCCTGGTCAATCCGGAGATATGCGCGTGGGAGGGTTATGTGGTGGGACGTGAGGGCTGTCTATCCGTGCCCGATTACACGGGGAATGTCATCCGGGCTGACAGGATCCATCTGCGGGCCTACAACGAACACGGTGAGCCTCTGGAGTTCGAGATGCATGGCTTTGAGGCCCGCGCCGTTCAGCATGAGATCGACCACCTGGATGGCCTGCTGTTTCTCGATCGTCTGGTCAGTCGCCGCGATGATCTGTTTCGCAGGCAGAGGTACCAGAAACCCGCCAAGCAAGGCGTCACCAACCCCAAGTGACGTTCTGATCCGATGTATCAAGTCTGGCGAGTCCTGTTTCTGTTCCTGGTGGTGGTTGCTTCGGTTCGCGGGGCCGACGATGTGTGGCTGGTTGGTGGTGGGTACGATGTGCGCAATTCCGAGGCCGAGATCGAGCAGAACGTCCTCTGGATCCGACGCATTCTGCAAGGGCAGGTGCCAAGTGCACGACTGCATATCTATTTCACTGACGGCGATGACCCTTGGCCTGATGTCAAGGTCTGGCGGCCTGCGCCGGACAGCACTGCGTCAATGCAACCGCTGGCGCGGGTATTCGATACCTATTATCTGAATGGCGAATCGTTCCGGAATCACCAGGTTCCGGACGTTGAGGGAAAATCGACGGCAGACGTTGTTTCCCGGGGGCTGTCGCGGGATATTTCGCAGTTGCGTGCTGGTGATGATGGCCTGCTGATTTACCTTGGCCATGGCAGCGAGGGTGAAGTGAAGCAGGGCGGTAACCGCCTTGATCTGTGGGGTAACAGCGAGCTGACCGCCAGCGATCTGCAGGCTCTGTTTGCAGCGGCTGAGCCGGGCGTGCGGCTGCGGTTTGTCCTGACGCAATGCTACGCGGGCGGATTTTACCGCCTCGTGGAGGCGTCAAGTGCTGCGGGTTCCGGGAACACCCGGGGGGAGCGGTGCGGGTTTATGGCCGTGCCCGCCGATGAACCCGCCGAAGGCTGTACGGCGGCTATGGACAATGGCGACTACCGTGGTTACAGCACCTATTTCTTTGCAGCACTTCAGGGCCGCAACCGTGACGGCAGTCCGTTGCTTGTCGTCCCGGACCGGAACGGCGACGGGCGGGTGACACTCTTGGAGGCGCACCTTTACGCCTTGCGGGCGGCGCGCAGCACCGATCTGCCGCTTGCGACGAGCGAACAGTTCCTGCTGCGCTGGTCGCCCTGGTATCTGCCCCTGTTGCGGGTAAACAACGAGTCCGATAATGCCTACCGACAGATTGCCGGCCAACTTGCAGACGATCTTGAACAGGAGGACGTATCTGTGTCCGGGGCCAGTGCGCGCAGATCTTACCGGAAACAGCTTGAGCGGGACATGCACCGTCTTGACGTTGAGCAACAAAGGCTACAAGCTTCTATCGCGGACGCGCGCTCGCGCATACGGGCCCTGATAGAAATGCGCTGGCCGGAGACGCTGGTCGCGCATACACAGGCCTATCGTGAGTTTCTGCAACACAAACTCGGGAATGTGCAGGCGTTTATCCTGTCGCATCCCGATTATGCGCAGCTCAAATCCGATCAGGACGCGTACTGGGTGCTCGACGGGCAAATCCTCGAGCAGGAGCGCAGGCTTCGCCAGGTCGACAGGCTCGAGCACCTCCAAGCCTTGGCCAGACTCAGGGACGGGCTGCGCCAGTATGGCAGCGAGACCGCACGCGCCGCCTATGAGCAGTTGCGTCACTGCGAGGATCAGCCTCTTTAGGTATCTGGACCCTGCGGTTTTGCCGCCTGTTGGCCGGCCGGGCCTTGAAAATCCAGCCGGTTTGCCCCATTAACTGGATAGTCCGAACTTTCCGCCACTTGGAGGCACACCCGTCATGCGAATGGACAAGTTGACCAGCAAATTTCAAATGGCGCTGGCCGACGCCCAGAGCTTGGCACTTGGCCGAGATCACCAGTTTATCGAACCACTGCATTTGATGGCTGCCCTCCTGGATCAGGAAGGGGGGACAGTGCGCTACCTGCTGGCCCAGGCCGACGTCAATGTGAACTTGCTCCGCTCCCATTTGGGCAAGGCGCTGGATAAGTTGCCACAGGTCGAAGGGGCCGCCGGCGAGGTGCATATCTCCAATGAACTCGGGCGCCTTCTCAACCTGACCGACAAGTTTGCCCAGCAACGCAAGGACCAGTACATCTCCAGTGAGTTGTTCGTACTGGCAGCCGTGGATGACAAGTCCCAGCTCGGTGAGCTGCTGCGCCAGGCGGGTGCCACCAAGAGTCTGATTGAACAGGCAATCGAAAACATGCGGGGTGGCCAGAAAGTGGATGATCCCAATGCGGAAGACCAGCGTCAGGCGCTGGAGAAATATACCATCGACCTCACCGAGCGGGCCGAGCAAGGCAAGCTTGATCCGGTGATCGGTCGTGACGATGAGATCCGCCGCACCATTCAGGTCTTGCAGCGTCGCACCAAAAATAACCCCGTCCTCATTGGCGAGCCCGGTGTCGGCAAGACAGCCATTGTCGAAGGGCTGGCACAGCGCATCGTGAACGGCGAAGTGCCGGAAGGCCTGAAGGGCAAGCGCCTCTTGTCGCTCGATATGGGCGCATTGATTGCCGGCGCCAAGTTTCGTGGTGAATTCGAGGAACGCCTCAAGGGGGTGATCAATGATCTCGCCAAGCAGGAAGGACAGATCATTCTGTTCATTGACGAGTTGCACACCATGGTCGGGGCGGGCAAGGCCGAGGGTGCGATGGACGCGGGCAACATGCTGAAACCCGCGCTGGCGCGTGGGGAATTGCACTGCGTGGGTGCGACAACCCTGGACGAGTACCGCAAATACGTCGAGAAAGATGCGGCGCTGGAGCGCCGCTTCCAGAAAGTTCTGGTCAACGAGCCAAGCGTCGAGGATACCATTGCCATCCTGCGTGGCTTGAAGGAACGTTACGAGATCCACCACGGCGTCGAGATTACCGATCCTGCGATCGTTGCAGCGGCCACCCTCTCGCATCGCTATATTACCGACCGTCAGTTACCCGACAAAGCCATTGATCTGGTCGACGAAGCAGCGAGCCGGATCCGTATGGAGATTGATTCCAAACCGGAGGTGATGGATCGGCTGGAGCGTCGCCTCATTCAGTTGAAGATCGAGCGTGAAGCGCTTAAGAAGGAGTCTGACGAGGCCTCTTTAAAGCGGCTCAATGACCTGCAGGCAGAGATTGATCGCCTGGAACGTGAGTACTCGGATCTGGAAGAGATATGGAAGTCAGAAAAGGCCGCTGTGCAGGGCGCTCACCACATCAAGGAGGAGCTCGAACGGGCCCGCCAGGAGCTGGAGACAGCCCATCGAGCCACTGATCTGGCACGCGCGTCCGAACTCCAGTATGGCCGTATCCCAGAACTCGAAAAGAAACTTGAGGCGGCATCTCGCGCCGAGAGTCAGGAGATGACGCTGCTGCGCAACAATGTCACGGATGAGGAGATTGCCGAGGTCGTGTCCCTGTGGACCGGCATCCCCGTTTCCAAGATGCTGGAGGGCGAACGCGAGAAACTGCTACACATGGAAGAGGTAATTGCCAAACGTGTGGTCGGTCAGGACCAGGCGGTGCGCGCGGTCTCCGATGCGATTCGGCGCTCACGGGCGGGGTTGGCCGACCCCAACCGGCCCAACGGTTCGTTCCTTTTCCTGGGCCCGACCGGCGTCGGCAAGACCGAACTCACCAAGGCGCTGGCAGAGTTTCTGTTCGATACCGAAGAGGCAATGGTCCGGATCGATATGTCGGAATTCATGGAGAAGCACTCGGTGGCACGCCTGATTGGTGCGCCACCGGGCTATGTGGGGTATGAAGAAGGCGGTTATCTCACCGAGGCGGTGCGGCGCAAACCCTATTCGGTCATTCTTCTGGACGAGGTGGAAAAGGCGCATCCGGACGTCTTCAATGTGCTGCTTCAGGTGCTGGACGACGGCCGCCTCACCGATGGTCAGGGTCGTACCGTCGATTTTCGCAATACGGTCATTGTGATGACATCGAACCTGGGTTCGCAGGATATTCAGGAACTGGCCGGTGAGGAAAACTACGAGCGCATGAAGGCGGCGGTCATGGAGGTGGTTGGAAGTCATTTTCGGCCCGAATTTATCAACCGGATTGACGAGGCCGTTGTCTTCCACCCGCTGGGACGCGAACAAATACGGGCAATCGCGCTCATTCAGATTGAGTACCTGCGCAAGCGGCTGCGGGAGCGGGATATGGGGCTCGAGGTCAGTACGGCGGCACTCGACAAGCTTGGCGAAGCCGGTTTCGACCCCGTATACGGGGCGCGGCCTCTCAAGCGGGCGATCCAGCAGCAGCTCGAGAACCCGCTCGCGCAGGCGATTCTGGCGGGTCGGTATGCACCTGGGGATATGATTGCCGTTGACGCAGATGCCGGTAACTTGCTGTTTACCAAGGGTGAATCCCAGGCCAGCGCGGCATGAGGCAGGATGAGCATTAGTCCGCGAGCGAGTCGACAAAAAAAGACCGACTCACTATTGATCTTTCCGAAAACAGCGTCTATCTATTATTTATAGACTTTTTATTTCATCAACGACTCCTCCACCTGGTGTTAAGTAACGGAAGTCCCGTCGCTCCACATCAGGATAGCCCCGCAAACCGCGGGGCATCTTTTTTTGTGGGTTCTGTTTCCAGAAGACGGTGTTTGGGCGCTGCCTTCTCAGGCTCTGGTGGGACTGTCGATGTGCGCGTGATCAGTCATCTTCCGCCCGAGATTCCGAGCAGCACACGATCCAGCGTACGGGTTGGCAGTAAACGCTTCAGCGTCCCAAGCAGGTAGGTCGGGAAGGTGACATAGTAGCGCGCCTTGGGACGGGGACTGTCCAGTGCACGCAGCACCTTCCTCAGGACGGCTTCGGGGGGCAGGGTAAAGGGAACGACTGGACCTTCCGCGCTGAGGCGTTGCTCCAGGCGCCGGTAGATCTCGCGATGCACGCTCGCCTCGGCGGCAATAGAGTGCCTGTACATGGCGTAGGCATTGGCACGGAAGCGGCTCTCAATCGGTCCCGGCTCGATGAGAATGGCGTGAATTCCGGTCCCGGCAAGCTCTAGGCGCAGGGTGTCGTAAAGGCCCTCCAGGGCATACTTGCTGGCATTGTAGGCGCCCCGATAGGCCAGCGAGACGAAACCCAGCAGCGAACTGTTCTGAATAATCCGGCCATAGCCCTGCCGGCGCATCACAGGCAGTATGCGGTTGGTCAGTTCGATCGTGCCAAAGACATTGGTTTCGAACTGACGCCGCAAAACATCCCGGCGCAGATCCTCGACGGCGCCGGGTTGACCATAGCCGGCATTGTTGAACAGTCCATAGAGCCGCCCACCGGTATGCGCAAGGATTTCCTCAACGGCGGAATTCACAGATGCCGAGTCGTCGAGATCGAGCACCGCAGCGTCGAGTCCTTCGGATCGCAGGCGGGCAACATCGCCGGTTTTGCGTGCCGTCGCAAAGACTTGATAACCACTGGCCTTCAGGCCCTTCGCCACGCAATAGCCGATACCGCTTGAGCAACCGGTGACCAGCACCGCTTTGTCCTTGGTTTTCATTGTCAGGCAACCGGTTGGATCAGTTTGACACGGTGCAGACTGCAGGCCCTGGCGGCCTCTCCAGCGTCACGGGTTTGGTGCGTGATTCGGCTCGGGAGTCCTGTCAGACGCGCCGCCATTGTAGCGCAGATTGCCTACTTGAATCGCCTAAAGGATCGCTGTTTCAAGGCGATACAGCCATAGCGGACCTGGCTGAGGGAACCCGATGTATTTCCCAAGCGGCTACAGATCCTGTGGAGTGCATTGATGCGAAATCCAAATGGACTTCCAGCCGACGTATCAACCGCGGGTAGAGGGAGCTCCTCTATGCCTGGACGCGCACACGCGACTCAAAGCGTTCCGTTGAATTCCCGTTTCCTTAGTATGTGTTTTCTGTCATCTGGATAGTTAAGGAGTATCGACCCCGTGGATCTGGCAACTCTGATCGGCCTATTAGGTTCTTTCGGTGTCATTATTGGCGCGGTGGTTGTGGGCGGCAGCGCCCTGATCTTCCTCAACCCCCCATCCTTGTTAATCGTGCTGGGCGGCACCCTCATGGTGGTGCTCATGAAGTTCCCGCTGGCGACGACGCTGGGGGCCTTCAAGATTGCCATGAAGGCATTCATTCATAAGGGTGAAGACGCAAACAAACTGATCCAGGAAGGTGTTGCGCTTGCGAATGTCGCGCGCAAGGAGGGTGTGCTGGGTCTGGAGAACCAGGAGGTGAGCAATACCTTCCTCAAGCGCGGCATCACCTTCTGTGTCGACGGTCACGAGCCGGAGTTTGTTCGCAGCATGTTGACCAAGGACATCAATCTGACCATCGAACGCCACGAAACCGGACAGAGGATTTTCAAGGCGATAGCGGATGTGGCACCGGCCATGGGCATGATCGGTACCTTGATCGGCCTAGTTCAGATGCTCTCCGCGATGGACGACCCGAAGAAGATCGGCCCCGCCATGGCCGTCGCCCTGTTAACGACTCTGTATGGGGCAGTTCTCGCCAATGCCTTCGCAATGCCCATTGCCGACAAACTGGCCCACCGCAGCAGCGAGGAGCGACACAACAAACAACTCATCCTGGAGACCATTAGCGCGATCCAGGAGGGTGTGAACCCTCGCGTCATGGAGGAACTGCTCAAGACCTATCTGCCGCCGAGCAAGCGCGAGAACGTGGAAGAAAAGGAAGCAGCCTGAGGCGAGACGGGCGCACCTTCTGAGCACCCCGCATCGTTGAGCCGGCTATGGACGAAGCATCTACAAAGAAAGACGGTGATGCCGGTGCCCCGGCGTGGGTAGTGACGTTTGCCGATCTCATGTCGCTGCTGATGTGTTTCTTCGTGCTGCTGCTGTCGTTTTCGGAAATGGATGTGGCGAAGTACAGACAGATAGCCGGGTCCATGGCGCATGCCTTCGGGGTGCAGCGTAAGCACAAGGTCAAGGAGCCGCCAAAGGGTATTAACATCATTGCCCAGGAGTTCAGTGCAGGTCGCCCGGAACCTACGCTCTTCAGCGTCATGGAACAGCTGACGACGGATCAGTTCAAGCAGCACTTAAAAATGGATGACAAAGGCAGCAAGAACACCGAGGACAAAGGTTCCAGCCACGGCGAAAAGGGTGACGGGAAGAGTGCAGCTGAGGTGACGTCCAAGGAAGATGTCTTCAAGGCGCTCAAGGCCAGGGAAGCTGAACAGAAACGAAAACAGCTCGAAAAGAATGCCAAACGCATCCGTGCGGCTTTGCGCTGGGAAATCATGGACGGAAACGTCGAAGTCGAGACACAGGCGCAAAAGATTATTATCCGTATTCGTGAAAAGGCCTCATTTCCTTCCGGACGTGCGAACTTGCGAGAAGACTTTCGGCCGATTCTCGGTCGCATCGGGGAGATCCTGGCGGAAGCAGGCGGTAAGGTCGTGGTAGCGGGGCATACGGACAACGTTCCCATTGCCACCGAGCGGTACCGTTCCAACTGGGAGCTCTCGGCTTCGCGTGCCGTGTCCGTGGTCGATGCCTTAATGGACGTGTCCGAGCTCGGTGCCGGACGCCTGGCAATTGAAGGCCATGCCGAGACCCAACCCCTGGTCTCCAATGACACGGCCGAAAACCGTGCCAAGAACCGGCGCGTAGAGATTATCCTGATCCAGGGTGATGACCTCGAGACGGATCGCAAGTTGTCTGTGATTCCGCCGGTGTCAGGGGGGCAGGACGGCGCTCAGGTACCCGCTGGAGGCAATGGTGAGACAACAGGAGCAGGCGATGATCGATGACGAAGCAGCGGACCTCTCAGCCGCCGAGCGCAGAGAGTACTTCCGGATCCGGGACCAGGTGGTTCTGGAATACCGGCCGGTGGACGTGGCCGAAGCGGCGTTTGTCGCGGAGGAAATCCAGCGTGACATGCCGGACCGATTCACTGTTGCCTCACGGTTTGAGGCCAGCTCGCGAATAATGAACCGCCTGACGCATACCTTTGCCAGCAAGATGCCGGACCTTGCACGCTATCTGAAGTCAATGGATGACAAACTCAATTACATGGCCCGTCTCTTTGTGATGGAGGCAATCGATCTGCATGAACGGATACCGCAGGTCGTGACCCTCAGCGGCGGTGGTATTTGTTTTGGGGTCGATCGCGAGTATCCGGAGGAAACTTTGCTGGAGTTGCGTATTGTCCTGCTGCCTTCCATGACCGGCATCCTGTGCGTTGGTAAGGTGGTCCATTGTCAGCAGGCGTTTCCCGGACTCTCCGGCTCGCCCTGGAATATTGCGGTCGAATACCGCGACATTCGCGAGCCCGACCGTGACCTCCTGGTCAAGCACATCATGAACCGGCAAACGGAAGAACTGCGCAGACAGCGCTATCCGGACGAGGAATAACCCTGCTCTGATCAGCGGCAGGGTGCGAAGCGACCCGCGACCGCCCAGACCGAAGCAAGCGTTGGCAATGTGTCAGGATGCGGCTTCCGCTGTCTCCAGGGCCTCGAGCCGCCGCTCTTCCTGTTGCAGTTTCCAAAGCCTTGCGTAGTTGCCCCCCTGCGTCAGCAAGGCGTGATGGTTACCCTGCTCGACGATGCGCCCGTGCTCCATGACCAGAATGTTGTCTGCGTCGACGATTGTTGACAGGCGGTGAGCGATAGCGAGCGTGGTATGGTTGGCCGCAAGACTCTGCAAGGACTCGAGAATCACCTTTTCCGATTGCGAGTCGAGGCTGGAGGTGGCCTCATCGAAGACCAGCACGCGCGGTGACTTGAGAATCGCGCGCGCGATAGCGACACGTTGCTTCTCGCCACCGGACAGCTTCAGGCCGCGTTCACCCACGACAGTCTCGTAGCCCTTGGTTAGCGATACAATAAATTGATGGATGTTGGCGAGACGCGCCGCTCGGGTTACATCTTCCAGTGAAGCGCCGGGACTGGCGTATGCAATGTTGTAGTACAGACTGTCATTAAACAGAACGGTGTCCTGCGGCACAATGCCAATGGCCGCGCGCAGGCTGTCCTGGGTGACGCCGCTGATATTCTGGCCGTTGATCAGGATGCGGCCTGACTGGACGTCATAGAAGCGGAACAGCAGACGCGCCAGCGTGGATTTGCCTGCCCCACTTGGTCCGACGACCGCGACCTTCTGTCCGGGGGGGATAGTGAAACTGACATCGTGCAGTATCGGGCGGTCTGGTTCATAGGCGAAGGATACGTTTTCAAAGCGTACCTCGGCGTCAGCCACAACGAGGGCGGGGGCGTCGGGCCGATCCACGATTTCGGGCTGGCGCTGCATCAGGTCAAACATGAGACGCAGGTCTTCCAGAGAATGTTTGAGCTGGCTGTAGACAATGCCAAGGAAGTTGAGCGGGATGAATAGTTGCAGAAGAAAGGCGTTGATGAGGACCAGATCGCCGAGCGAGAGTTCCTTGTCGACGACGCCCCGGGCCGCCAGCACCATCACCGATGTCACGCCCGCCGCGATAATGGCCGCCTGCCCTACGTTGAGCGCCGAAAGCGAGGTCTGGCTTTTTACCGCTGCCTCCTCCCAGCCGTGCAGGCTGTGATCGTAGCGACGCAACTCGTGGCTTTCGTTGCCGAAGTACTTGACCGTTTCGTAGTTGATCAGGCTGTCGATGGCCTGGGTGTTGGCCCGTGAGTCCAGGGCGTTCATCGCGACCCGGTACTGCATGCGCCACTCGGTGATAATGAAGGTAAAGGCGACGTAGGCCACCACCGCGCCCAGCGTGATTACCGCGAACCAGATGCTGTACCTGCCGAGCAAAATGCCAACAATCATCAGCACCTCGACAAGCGTCGGCAGGATACTGAAAACCATGTAGTTCAAGAGGGAGCTGACGCTGCGTGTACCGCGTTCGATGTCGCGTGTGATACCGCCCGTTTTGCGTTCCAGATGGAAACGCAGGGAGAGTCGGTGTAGGTGTTCGAGGGTACGCACCGAGACGCTGCGCATCGCACCGTGGCGGACGCGCGCGAAGACGGAGTCCCGCAGCTCATTGAAAAGCGAACTCGACAGCCGGAGGAGCCCGTAGGCGGCGAGAAGAGCCAGCGGAACGGTCAGCTGCATCTGGCCGTTGCCATCCAGACTGTCAACAATATCTTTTAAAATCAGTGGAATGCCAACGTTTGCGGCCTTCGCGAGGACGAGCGACAGCAACGCCAGGATGACGCGTCCCCGGTATTGCCAGAGGAAGGGAAGGAGGGCCCGGAGTGTTCTCAGATCGCTTGCCCGAGTTTCGGGCAGTTCAGTGGCTCGAATGTGCACGCGTGCCTCCGACCAGGGTTGGCGGCCGTATCGCGGGGCATTCTCACAGAAGTGGGGCGAAAGTGGAAACGCGGTGGAGCTTGACTTTTATAGGGGGCGACCCCATGTTTCGCCGCAACCGAGGGTACAAGAGGCTGATTCCATGCCAATCTACGAATACCAATGTGAGAATTGTGGCCACCAGCTGGAGAGTATCCAGAAAATCAGTGATCCGCCCCTCGCCACCTGCCCTGAGTGTGGCCAGGTCACCCTGAAAAAGCTGGTTTCAGCCGCCGCTTTTCGGCTGAAAGGGGGCGGTTGGTATGAAACCGACTTCAAATCCGGTAACAAGCGCAATGTCTCGGAAAGCGGTGACGGCAAGGCGGCATCGTCTGACACGGGTAAAGAGTCGAAACAGGGGAAAGACGCAAAACAGGGTAAAGCGTCGAGCCAGACGAAAGCCTGCGGCTCGGGGGGCAGTGGCTGTCACTGACAGCTGACACGGATTTAACACTGATCTAGATGCGCAGGCAGCCCTGTCTGGTCCTCGCCCCCGGCCGGTTTGCTCGTTAGCTCATTTGCGTTACCCCCGTTGCGCGCCGTACCATTCCCGGCTTTCGAGACGGCAGCCGCGTTCGGCGGGTCCCCGGGGGCACAACTCATGAGTTCCATGCGCAGCCATTACTGTGGAGATTTGCGGGCATCGCACCTGGATCAGGACGTTGCAGTATGCGGTTGGGTGCATCGGCGTCGCGACCATGGCGGCGTCATCTTTATTGACCTGCGCGATCGCGAAGGGATTGTGCAGGTGGTTTTCGACCCGGATACGCCCGCCTCCTTTCAGGTTGCGGAGCGGGTGCGCAGCGAGTACGTCCTGCAGGTAAAAGGCCGGGTCCGGCACCGTCCGGCAGGTACCGAGAACCCCGACATGGTCACCGGCCAGGTTGAGGTTCTGGGTGAGGGACTGGAGATCCTCAACCGGTCAGAGACTCCCCCCTTCCAGCTGGACGAAGAGGATGTCAGCGAGGAGCACCGCTTGCGTTACCGCTACCTGGATCTGCGCCGTCCCGAGATGCAGCAGCGGATTCGACTGCGTGCCGAGATTACCCGCCAGTTGCGTTACTTTCTCGATCAGCGCGGCTTTCTCGAGATCGAGACGCCCATCCTGACCAAGACGACGCCGGAAGGGGCGCGTGATTACCTGGTGCCCAGCCGGACGCAGCCTGGCTCCTTCTTTGCTCTGCCGCAGTCACCCCAGCTCTTCAAACAGCTGCTGATGATGGCCGGTCTGGATCGTTACTACCAGATCGTCCGCTGTTTCCGGGACGAGGACCTGCGGGCCGACCGGCAACCCGAATTTACCCAGCTCGACATCGAGACCTCGTTTCTCAGCGAGGACGAGATCATGGTCATCATGGAGCAAATGATCCGGCATGTTTTTGCCGAGGCGCTGGAGATTCCCCTGCCTGATCCCTTCCCGCGCATGACGCATGCTGAGGCGGTGCGTCGCTTTGGTATCGATCGACCGGATTTGCGGATTCCACTGGAACTGGTCGATGTGGGCGACTTGATGGCGGCGGTTGACTTCAAGGTGTTTTCCGGCCCGGCCAATGATCCGCAGGGACGGATTGCGGCATTGTCCATGCCGCAGGGCGGCAGTCTCACGCGCAAGGAGATCGACGCCTATACGGATTTCGTAGGCCGCTACGGTGCCAAGGGACTTGCCTATATCAAGGTCAACGACATTGCCAGTGGACGGGAAGGCCTGCAATCACCGATTCTCAAATTTCTTCCCGATGAGGCAGTGCAGGGAATCCTCGAGCGAACCCGGGCCGGCGACGGTGATCTCATCTTTTTCGGCGCCGACAAGGCGCGCATCGTGAACGAGTCGCTCGCCGCCCTGCGCGTCAAACTGGGACACGACAAGGGCCTGGTGGAGCGGGGCTGGCGGCCGCTATGGATCGTCGATTTTCCTCTGTTCGAACGCGACGAACAGGAAAATCGCTGGCTGGCTTTGCATCACCCGTTTACCTCACCGAAAGAGGAACATCTGGATCTGCTCGATACGGATCCGGGGGCATGTCATTCACGGGCCTATGATCTGGTGCTCAATGGTACGGAAATCGGCGGCGGATCCATGCGTATCTACCGCGAGCCCATTCAGGAAAAGGTGTTCGCATTGCTTGGTATCGGAGCGCAAGAGGCTCGCGGGAAATTCGGTTTTCTTCTCGATGCACTCAAGTATGGCTGTCCACCGCACGGCGGAATCGCATTTGGTCTGGACCGATTGGTGATGCTCATGCTGGGCGCCTCCTCAATTCGTGAAGTTATGGCATTTCCCAAGACCCAGACCGCGAGTTGCCTGCTGACGCAGGCACCCTCGCCGGTGGGCGATGCCCAGTTGCGCGAACTGGGGATTCGACTGCGCAAGCCACCGGCTCAGGACGAGGCATGATGTGCGTGTGCCGAACGGCACAGACGATCGGCCTGCGTCCGGACAGCGGCCAGTGCTCTTTCAGTGTGCTAATAACGGATGCTGACAAATCGAGCTGAGTGCCAGTATTTTTCATAGCCACGGAAGGACACGGAACAAAATGCCAAATGGGTCCACTGCTGTCCCACAAACTGTGATTGCATTATGCATCCGGTGCAGGAATATAAAGGTTCATACAAACGGTCGGTGAAGACCCGACATGAAAATCAATCGCCGCACTTAGAACAGAGCGTCCCTTCTCCCTCAGGGAGAAGGACAGGATGAGGGAGTATGAAATCAGGCAGTTACCTTGATTTGATCCCCTCACCCCAGCCCTTTTATGCCCTTTGGGTGCTCCCTGAGGGAAAGGGAGTTTGTGGGACAGCAGTGCTAAGGGGTGTTGGTTCTTCCCGTGTTTTTGCGTGGCCATAATTTCCGTCATCATCAGATTGAAAAAGCACTAGCGGCAAGGCGCAGTGCCCAGGACCCGGCGAGCATGGCTGCCGACAAACCTGTATCCTGTATCGCGGTCAGTTGCTCAGGACGCTGGGGGCTGTGCCTGCGTGTGGGTTTTGGGAGTTCACGTGAACCGAAAGCAGTACAGGCGTCCCGAATCGGTGTTGGTGCTGGTCTATACAGAGACAGGCGAGGTGTTGCTGCTGCTGCGCCGCACACCGCCCGACTTCTGGCAATCGGTGACGGGCGCTCTGGAGTGGGGCGAAGATCCGGTTTCAGCGGCACACCGTGAGCTTCTCGAAGAGACCGGGCTGGTTGCCGGCGAGCATCTGATCGACTGCGATTTGCAAAACGAATTTACGATTCTGCCCGCCTGGCGGGATCGCTATGCCCCGGAGGTGACCACCAACAGAGAGCATGTCTTCCGGTTGATGTACCCCGGTCCGCGTCCGGAAATCCGGCTTGACCCGGCAGAACACAGTGCCTTTCGCTGGCTGCCGCGCGCCGAGGCCTGGCGTTTGGCGCGCTCATACACCAACCGATTCGCCATCGAGCGTTTCGTCCCCTCGTCTTCGAAGGGTGATGATGCGGGGACGTCAGAATAGCCGCCGGACGGCAAATGCGGGCCAGTGGCTGAACGGTCTCTTTCGGTAAACCGGTGGCGGCAGCCTAGTTCGGGAGCAGTGTCTGGCAAAGACGTCATTCTGGTACATGGACTCTGGATGACCGGCCACGAGATGGCGTGGCTCGGCCGACGCCTGGCCCGCAGTGGCTTTCGCCCCGTACGGTTTCCCTACTCCTCGCTGCGTGCCAGCGTGGCAGAAAACGCGGCATCCCTGATCCGTTTTTGCGCCCGGCATGGGCCGGAGTCCGCGCATATCGTGGCCCACAGCCTGGGTGGCCTGGTCGTGCTGCGGGCCTTGTACGATGCGCCGGATCTGCCGGTTGCACGCATCGTCCTGCTGGGAACACCCGTTGCCGGCAGTGGCGTAGCGCGCAGGCTGTCCTCACGCCGCTGGGCGCGGCCCTTGTTCCGCATGAGCCTCGGTGAAGGGCTCGCGGGGGGCGCCCGTATTCCTCACGAGTGTCGCAATGTCGGCGTCATTGCCGGTACACGCTCACTGGGATTCGGGCGACTGTCGGGTGCGCTGTCGCATGCCAACGACGGTGCCGTCGCGGTTGCCGAAACCACGCTGCCCGGGGCCGGCGATGCGATCCGGATGCCGACCAACCATATCGGTCTGCTGCTGTCACGGGAGGTGGCGGTACGCTGCTGCCGGTTTCTGCACGATGGCACATTTGCCGAGCCAGGCAGCGAGGCGGGCACACTATAATCACCACGGGGCGAATGCTAGAATGCGCCCAACTTTCAGATACACGGGGATCGCATGGCTGGGCACAGTAAATGGGCCAATATTCAACACCGTAAGAATGCGCAGGACGCAAAACGCGGCAAACTCTTTACCAAGCTGATTCGCGAAATCACGGTTGCCGCGCGGGCGGGAGACCCCGATCCAGGCAGCAATCCGCGGCTGCGCCTGGCCGTTGACAAGGCGCTGGCCGCCAATATGACCAAGGACACGATCGCGCGTGCGATAAAGCGCGGGGCCGGCGCCCAGGACGGCGACAATTTCGAAGAGGTGCGCTACGAAGGTTATGGCCCCGGCGGGACCGCGGTCATGGTGGATTGTATGACGGATAACCGCAATCGTACCGTGGCCGAGGTGAGACACGCCTTTAGCAAATGCGGGGGTAATCTGGGTACGGCCGGGTCGGTCGCTTACCTATTCACTAAGACCGGGATCCTGAGTTATCCGGCCACTAGTGACGAGGATGCCATTATGGAGGCCGCACTCGAGGCCGGCGCCGAGGATGTCGCGGTAAACGCGGATGGCTCGATCGACGTGCTGACCGAGCCCGACGCGCTAGTCGATGTCAAGGAGGCCATGATCGGCGCAGGGTATGAACCCGAGCAGGCCGAGGTCACCATGCGGGCCAGTACTGCAAGTGAGCTGGACTCAGACGATGCGGGCAGGATGGTGCGACTGCTGGACATGCTCGAGGAGCTTGACGACGTACAGGACGTGTATTCGAATGCAGACATCTCCGAGGAGATTCTTGCGACTCTGTAGTGCGTTCGGGCCCGTGCCGCGGGCGTTTGTTCGGTAACGGAAAACGGAACCCTGTCTGGCCTGAATGGATGAACCCACAGCGAGAATTATCGGTATTGATCCCGGGTCCCGTATCACCGGTTTCGGCATTATCGATGTGCGGCGGGGACGGGCCTGGCATGTCCACAGTGGCAATATTCAGCTGCTGGGTGATTCGCTCACGGAGCGGCTGGGCGAAATTTTTCGGTGCATCAGCGAGCTGGTTGCAGAGTATCGGCCCGGCGAAATGGCGATCGAACGGGTATTCATGGCGCGTAATGCGGATTCGGCACTGAAGCTCGGGCAGGCCCGCGGCGCGGCAATCTGCGGGGCCGTGCACGCATCGCTGCCGGTGGCCGAATACAGCGCCCGGGAGATCAAGCAGGCGGTTGTCGGCAAGGGCGGGGCCGCCAAGGAGCAGGTCCAGCATATGGTGAAGGTGTTGTTGAACCTGCGTGCCGCGCTCAGGTCAGATCAGGCGGACGCGCTGGCGGTTGCCCTGTGCCATTGCCACGTACGCGAGACCCTGAGGCGGATCCCCGTGGCCGAAGGCGTGCAGGGGGGGCGTCTGCGATGATCGGTTTTGTGCGCGGTCGGCTCATATCGAGGCATCCCCCGCAGCTGCTGATCGACGTGCAGGGTCTGGGTTATGAGCTGGATGCACCCATGACGACGTTTTATGATCTGCCGGAGGTTGGATCGGAAGTCGCGCTGTATACCCATCTGGTGGTTCGCGAGGATGCCCACACGCTGTACGGCTTTGCCCGGCTGGCCGAGCGCAGCCTGTTCCGCGAGCTGATCAAGATCAGTGGCGTGGGGCCGCGCCTGGCGCTGGCCATTCTTTCCGGCATGAACGCCGCAGCCTTCATTCAGTGTGTCCAGGCAGGCGACACTGCAGCGCTGACCCGGGTGCCCGGCGTCGGCAAAAAGACGGCTGAGCGACTGGTGATCGAGTTGCGTGACCGCCTGTCTGATCGACGGCAGGATGTCGCACTCACGGCCGAGCCCGGCGCTGAAGGCCGGTCGGCCGATGCGGTTGAGGAGGCGGTCAGCGCCCTGGTGGCCCTCGGTTACAAACCCCAGGAGGCGAGTCGCATGGTGCGGGCGGTGGCGGCTCAATCGCAGTCATCGGAGGAGATCATCCGGCAGGCATTACAGGGAACGGTAAGGTGAGTGCCTGGCGGCAAGCGTGCCGTCGAGACAAAGAGTTGTCGCTATGGAAACCGATCGCCTAGTCATCGCCACGGCAGGGCCCGAAGAGGACCGGATTGACCGCGCCATTCGTCCGCGACAGTTATCGGACTATGTGGGTCAGCGACAAGTCCATGAGCAGATGGAGATTTTCGTGGGTGCAGCGCGTCAGCGCGGTGAGGCACTGGATCATGTGCTCATCTTCGGCCCGCCAGGACTCGGCAAGACGACACTGGCCCACATCCTCGCCAATGAACTGGGTGTCAACCTGCGGCACACATCGGGTCCCGTGCTGGAAAGACCGGGTGATCTGGCTGCCCTGTTGACCAATCTCGAGCCGCGCGACGTGCTGTTCGTCGACGAAATTCACCGGCTGAGCCCGGTCGTCGAAGAGATCCTCTATCCCGCCATGGAGGACTACCAGCTGGACATCATGATCGGCGAAGGCCCCGCGGCGCGCTCGATCAAACTGGACCTGCCGCCCTTTACGCTGGTGGGCGCAACGACCCGTGCCGGCCTGCTGACCTCGCCGTTGCGGGACCGCTTTGGCATTGTCCAGCGGCTCGAATTTTATTCAACCGGCGAGCTGGCCACGATACTCGCGCGTTCGGCCGGTATACTCGGCGTCGAAATCGATAGCGAGGGGGCAGCCGAGCTCGCGCGGCGTTCGCGGGGCACACCGCGTATCGCCAACCGGCTGCTGCGCCGGGTGCGGGATTATGCCCAGGTCAAAGCCGACGGGCGTATTACGGCCGACGTCGCGCGCCGGGGCATGGAGCTGCTGAATGTCGATCAGCAGGGCTTTGATGTCATGGACCGCAAGCTGCTCGCGGCCCTGATAGAGAAATTTGACGGTGGCCCGGTCGGCGTCGACAGTATGGCGGCGGCGATTGGCGAGGAACGCGGCACCATCGAAGACGTGCTGGAACCCTATCTGATCCAGCAGGGATTCATGATGCGTACCGCACGGGGGCGCGTTGCGACCCGCAATGCCTATATCCATTTTGGACTGACACCGCCAGAATCGGTGACCAGGACAACCGGCAGCCCGGATCTTTTCGATGAACCGGCGTGAGCGGCGTCAGACAGGTTCGTCATGCTTGCCGGAGAATGGCCTGGCCGTAACGGCGGGTGCGGGGATCGCGGTGTCGTGAAAATTTTCCGCTGGCCAGTGCGGGTATATTACGAAGATACGGACAGCGGCGGAGTTGTATACTACGCGAATTACCTGAAGTTCATGGAGCGAGCCCGGACAGAGTGGCTGCGCAGTCTAGGTTTCGAACAGGATCGGCTGGCCGAGACGGCCGGGGTCATATTTGCGGTGCGTTCGGCAAACCTCGAGTTTATCAGTCCCGCCCGTTTCAATGATTCACTGGAAGTCAGTGCGCAGCTCATGCAGCGACGCCGGGCCAGTCTTACCTTCGAGCAGGGCGTGTATCACGCCGGTCAACCGGGGCAGCTGCTGTGTTCCGGTGTCGTCAGGGTGGCCTGTCTGAGTGTCGACCATTTCAAACCGCAAGCCATTCCCGATTTTGTCGTCAAGGAGATAGTTGATGTCGACTGATTTATCGATGGTGCACCTCATTGCGGGGGCCAGCCCGGTTGTGCAGCTGGTCATGCTGCTGTTGGCGATTGTCTCGCTGATCTCCTGGACGATGATCTTCCACAAGTGGCGGACGCTGCGGCGCGCCGGTGATGAAGCGGAAGGCTTCGAACGCCGCTTCTGGTCGGGCGGCGACCTGGCGGCGCTGTACCGGGATGTTGCCAAGCAGGGAGAAGATGCCCGCGGCATGGCGGATATCTTCGAGGCGGGGTTCAAGGAATTTGCCCGCTTGCGCAAACAGTCGGCAACCGATCCGGTCGCCGTGATGGAAGGCGCCCAGCGTTCGATGCGGGTTGCCCTGTCGCGCGAGGAAGACCGCCTGGAGCATCATCTGTCATTTCTGGCAACCGTCGGCTCGACCAGTCCCTATGTCGGCCTGTTCGGGACCGTCTGGGGAATCATGAATGCCTTTCGCTCCCTGGGTAATGTGCATCAGGCAACGCTGGCAATGGTTGCCCCCGGCATTGCGGAGGCGCTGATTGCCACCGCCATGGGCTTGTTCGCGGCGATTCCGGCGGTCGTGGCCTACAACCGGTATTCCAACGATGTGGAACGCCTCATTAACCGCTATGACAATTTCCTCGAAGAATTCTCCACGATCCTGCATCGACAGGCGCACGTCTCGGCGGGTGCAGCCAGATCGCACGGCGCGACGATGGCCTGACGACGATGGGATCTCGACGCGTACGCAAGAAACCGATGTCGGAGATCAACGTGGTCCCCTATATCGATGTCATGCTGGTCATGCTGGTTATCTTCATGATCACGGCGCCGCTGCTGACCCAGGGGGTGCAGGTCAACCTGCCAGCGGCTACGGCCGAACCGATTGATGCTCCGGCCCAGGAGCCGCTGGAGGTGAGCGTCGATGCCGACGGCGCGCTGTATCTCAATATCGGTGAGGCACCGGACCAACCCATAGACGCCGAAACGCTGGTGCAGCGAACGGCGGCGGTATTGCGTCGACGACCCGAGACGCCGGTTCTGGTTCGCGGCGACCGGGCCGTGGCCTATGGGGCCGTGGTGCACGCCATGGTGCTGCTTCAGCAGGCAGGCGCACCGAGCGTGGGTCTGGTAACCGAAACACCGGAGGCGGTAGAACGCTGAAGCGCTTATGTGGGAGATGCTGACCAAGGACCCCAAGGCGCTGTTCCTTGCCATATTCGTACATCTGGTTCTGATCGGTGTGCTGATGTTCAGTCTGGACTGGACGCCCAAGGCTCCCCTCTCGGGTCAGCCGAAATCCGAGGTGATCAAGGCCGTGGTGCTGGACGACTCGAAGGTCGCGGCCGAGATGGATCGGCTGGACGCGGCGGAAAAACGCGAGGAGCAAGAGGCAGCTGAGCGTCTCAGGGTGCTGGAGGAAAAGGCCCGGGAGGCCGAGGAGACCCGCAAGCACGAACAGCAGCAGCTCGCAGAGCTGAAGAAAAAACAGGAGGCGGAGCAGCAGCGGCAGGCCGAGATCGAGCGCAAGAAGGTCGCCGAACAACAGCGGCTCGCCGAGCTCAAGAAACAGCAGGAGACTATCGAACGCAAGAAGCGCGAGGAGGAAAAACGGTTGGCTGAACTGGAGGCCAAACGTAAAATGGAAGAGGCCGAGCGCCAGGCGGCAGAGGAAGCCAAGCGCAAGGCCGAGGCAGAGGCCAAGCAGAAGGCCGCCGAGGAAGCCAAGCGTAAGGCCGAGGAAGTGGCCAAGCGCAAGGCTGCCGAGGAAGCCAAACGCAAGGCCGAGGCAGAGGCCAAGCGCAAGGCTGCCGAAGCGGCCAGGCGCAAGGCGGCCGAGCAGGCGCTCCAGGAACAACTCGCCGCCGAGGGCGCGCAACTCGATGCGGCAAGGGAAAGGGCCAATCAGGGCGTGGTCGCAGAATACACGGCGGCCATCCAGCAAAAGGTGCAGCGCAACTGGATTCGGCCGTCGGTAAGCGGCAGTGGTCTGTCCTGTACCGTCAAGGTGCGGCTGATCCCGGGCGGCGACGTTGCATCCGTCCAGATTGTGAGGAGCAGCGGGGACCCGACCTTCGACCGGTCGGTTGAAACCGCCGTGTATCGGGCGGCGCCGCTCCCCCTGCCACCGGATAGCGCACTGTTTGATCGCTTTCGGGAGTTACAGTTCATCTTCTCACCAACCTAGATATTGGAGCCGTTTTTGAAAACAACACTCGTTCGTACGCTGGTTCTGTTTGCCGCATTGACCTGTATGCCATCGACCTATGCCGCGCTGACTATCGAGATCACCGAGGGCGTCGAGGGCGCTTTGCCCATCGCCGTTGTGCCGTTTGGCTGGGGGTCTACCGAGCCAATGCCGGAAGACATTGCCGGCATCGTTGCCGCGGATCTTCGCCGCAGCGGTCGCTTTGCGCCGCTTGCCGACAGTGATCTGGTGGCGCGCCCGACCCAGGACAGCCAGGTGATCTTCCGGGACTGGCGCCTGCTCGGGGTGGATAACCTGGTGATCGGGACGGTGGTCCCCGACGGCCCGGATGCCTATAAGGTTCAGTTTCAGCTCTTCGATGTCCTGCGCGGCCAGCAGCTGATTGGTTTCAGCTTCCGTCCCACCCGGGATGTGTTGCGCAGGGTGGCGCACCACATCAGTGACCTCATCTATCAGGAACTGACCGGCGAGCGCGGTGCATTTGACACGCGTATCGCCTATGTCACGGTGACCGGCAGCGGCGATGATCGCCGCTATGCCCTGCAGATTGCGGATTCTGACGGTTTTGACCCCCAGACCATCCGCAGTTCGACTCAGCCCATCATGTCACCCGCCTGGTCACCCGACGGTTCACGCGTTGCCTTCGTGTCGTTTGAAAACAAGCAGGCCGAAATCTATGTCCAGCAGATCGCCACCGGCGAACAGACCAAGCTGGCCGGGTTCAAGGGCATTAACGGTGCACCCGTCTGGTCTCCCGACGGGAAATACCTGGGGTTGACGCTGTCTCGCGATGGCAATCCCGAGATCTACCGACTCAGGCTGGCAGACGGTTCCCTGGAGCGGCTGACATCCAATCCGTCCATCGATACCGAGCCGGCGTGGGCGCCCGACGGTCAGAGTATCGTGTTTACATCGGACCGCGGTGGCGGTCCGCAACTCTATCGGATGCCGGCGAAAGGCGGTACGCCGAAACGCCTGACCTTTGAGGGCAAGTACAATGCCAGCGGTGACTTTTCCCCCGACGGTGAGCGCCTGACCATGGTTCACCGGTCGCAGGACGGGCGTTACCAGATCGCGGCACTGGAGCTGGAGACGGGCGTGTTACGGGTACTGAGCGACGGCCGTCTCGACGAATCACCCAGCTTCGCGCCCAACGGCGGCATGATCATCTATGCCACGGAAGCGAGTAACCGCGGCGTTCTGGCGGCAGTTTCCGTGGACGGGCGGGTACACCAGCGGCTGCGCGCCCCGGAGGGCGATGTGCGTGAACCGGCCTGGTCGCCGTTTCTGCACTGATGATGAAGGTGGCGCTTCACGGTTTTCGGGTGGGCGAGTGGAGTACTATACGCAGCATTGCGCGCCCTGATACAGTCGCTACGCTGCAGACGCGCGGGAATTGTCCGTCCGGCTATCCTGCCTGACACATGAAGAAGGAGATCGGTATGCAATCTGTATGGAAGATGGCTGCAGTGCTGTGGATGGCGATCGCACTCGCGGCATGCAGCACGCCCGGCGCTAAGCCAGGGGATGAGGCCGCGGTCGAAGACCTGGGAGTTTCCGCGGGTCAGGAGGGTGGTGTCGGGATGGATATGGGGAGTCAGTTCCAGGGAATGTCGCTGGATGATCCGGCAAGTCCCCTGTCTCAGCGGAGGATCTATTTTGACTTCGACAGCTTTGACGTGCGCGCAGAGGACAAGGAGATACTCGCCGCCCATGCCGCCTACCTTGCCGCGAATTCGCAGACGACAGTCACCCTGGAAGGACATGCCGATGAACAGGGCTCACGCGAATACAACATCGGTCTGGGCGATCGTCGGGCGCAGGCGGTACGCCGCCTGCTCGAGTTTCAGGGCGCCCTGCCCAGCCAGATCGGCACAGTGAGCTACGGGGAAGAGAAGCCGGTCGACTTCGGTCACGACGAGGCGGCCTGGGCACAGAACCGGCGTGTCGAGATTATTTATCAATAAGCGCGAGCGGGTGGTATTCACTATGTTTCATGTCATTCAAAGGGTGGGCAGGTTTGCACCGTTCCCGCTTGCCGGCCTGTTACTGGTCCTGCCACTTGGCAGTGCCAGCGCCGAGAGCCTGGATCACCGGGTGGAACGCCTCGAGCGGATCATGCAGAGTCAGGGCCTGGTGGAAATGCAGACCCGGCTCGATCAGTTACAGGCGGAGGTGCGTACCCTGCGTGGCGATATCGAACTTCAGGGTCACAACCTGGAACAGCTGCAGCAGCGCCAGCGGGATCTGTATGTCGACATCGACGGACGCCTGCGCCAGCTGGAGCTCGGCGGCGCACCGGCAGCGGGATCGCAAGCACCTGCGGGGTCGCTCCCGCCGGCAGCCGTGCCGGCAACGGCGGCGCCGGCACCCGCGCAACCGGCTATGGACACCGCCCAGGAGCAGGCGGCCTACGAAGAGGCGCTGAATATCCTCAGGGAAGGGCGCTATCCGCAGGCGGCGGACGCCTATCGCAGCTTTCTGAGCCAGTATCCCGACAGCAGCTACGCCGGCAATGCGCAGTACTGGCTGGCCGAAACCTACTACGTCACGCGTCAATTCGGCACCGCACTCGAGGAGTTTCAGGCGGTAGTCACCAAGTATCCGGGCAGCACCAAGCTCGCCGATGCGCACCTGAAGATGGGTTACATCCATTATGAGCTGGGCGAGTGGCAGGCGGCACGCAAAGAACTGGAGACGGTGATCAAGAGCCATCCGGACAGTACCGCGGCGCGCCTGGCGGAAGAGCGTCTGCAGCGTTTGAGCAAGGAAGGTCACTGAGTAAACGCGGACGGACTCGAATGGCACGTACTTACGTGAAAATGTAGTAAATGTAGGGTGGGTTAGCGTTTTTTGCGTAACCCACCAAACGTTGCGGAGCAACACAACGCATTTTCGATGAGTGCCTGCCGACACGGCCGGTGGGTTACGGCACACACTGCGTGCCTGACCCACCCCACATCGATTATTGAACCGCCCAGGTAAGTGCCATTCGGTACAGGCTCAGGTTTGTCCCCGGCATGCCTGTTTTCCCCGACATTGCATCGCCTTTTCCGGTGCCTGTGGTGTAGTACACTCCCGCTATGGCTGAGACGCTATCCGAACCCGGCGCCGTGGCTGCATCGGCGAAGCTCACCGATCGGCTGCGTATCACAGAGATTTTTTATTCCCTGCAGGGTGAGGCGGATACGGTCGGCTGGCCGACGGTGTTCATACGCCTTACGGGGTGTCCCTTGCGTTGCCATTACTGCGATACCACCTATGCCTATGAGGGTGGTGAGTGGCTGTCGGTGGCGGACATCATGGCGGCCACACAGGCCTATGGCGCGCGCTATGTGACCGTGACGGGCGGTGAGCCGCTGGCACAGAAGGCCTGCCCGGCACTGCTGCGGCAGCTTTGCGATGCGGGTTACCGTGTCTCGCTCGAGACCAGCGGGGCGCTCGATGTCTCTGCGGTTGACGCGCGGGTGATCAAGGTGATGGACCTGAAGACACCCTCGTCGGGCGAATGCGAGCGCAACCGGTATGAAAACCTGGACGATCTGAATCCGCACGATCAGCTGAAGATGGTTATCTGTGACCGTTCCGATTACGAGTGGGCCAGGCAGCAGATCGAACAGCGTGGCTTACCCGGTATTTGCGATGTCCTGCTGTCGCCTGCCCATGCGGTACTTTCCCCCGGAGAACTCGCGGACTGGATCCTCGCGGACCGGCTTGCGGTGCGCCTGCAGGTGCAACTGCACAAGTATCTGTGGGGAGATGTCCCCGGGCGCTGACAGCGGGTGACGCATCGCGAATGGCCGAAGTAACATCGGAAAGCTCGATCCCTCGAAGCCCGCAGGGTGTCATGAAGAAGGCAGTGATCCTGTTGTCCGGCGGCCTGGATTCGGCCACTACCCTGGCGATTGCACGTGCTCAGGGCTTTGCCTGTTATGCCTTGAGCCTCGATTACGGGCAGCGCCACCGTGCGGAACTGGCGGCAGCCGCCAGGCTTGCGGTTCGTGAGGGCGTGGTGGCGCACAAGGTCATTGCGCTCGATCTCGGCCAGATCGGCGGCTCGGCACTCACCGACCCCGCTATCGCGGTGCCCGATAAACCGACGCAAGGTATTCCGGTCACCTATGTGCCGGCCCGTAACACCGTGTTCCTGTCCCTGGCGCTGGCCTGGGCCGAGGTGCTCGAGGCCAGGGATCTTTTCATCGGCGTCAATGCCGTTGACTATTCGGGCTATCCGGATTGTCGACCGGCCTTCATTGCCGCCTTCGAACGGCTTGCCAATCTGGCCACTCGCGCCGGCGTGGAGGGCGGCCACTTCGTCATCCATACGCCCCTGATCAGCCTCTCGAAGGCGGACATTATCCGCACGGGCAGCGAACTCGGCGTGGATTATTCGGCAACGGTTTCCTGTTACAGCGCTGATGAACAGGGGCGCGCCTGCGGGGTGTGTGACGCCTGCCGCCTGCGTGCGGCCGGGTTCGAAGCGGCCGGCATCCCGGACCCTACGCCTTACCGGGCATCCGCGTAGTACCCGTAGTCACGCGCGAGGTGCGGGCTCGCGAATGGAATCAGGCCCTCGCAGGCGGGTCTAAGTGCCTATCTTTCTGACTTTCCAGCCGATGTCCGATCGCCGCGCGGTCTTCCGCGTCGGCAGAGGCTGGGGTATCATGGCGCCCTCTGCTGCGGGACGTTAGCTCAGTCGGTAGAGCACCGGCCTTTTAAGCCGAGGGTCGAAGGTTCGAATCCTTCACGTCCCACCATAATCAAATCAGGCCGGCGATGTGGCGATGATCGTCTTCACGACATCGAGATAGATGTTGTTGACCTGCTGGATCTCAAAGCCTGCCTTGCGCACGTTGGCCACGGTATCACGGTTCATCTCGGGGCCGATCGGTTTCCAGATCGGCGTCATAAGGTTCAGCATCAGGTTGAAGGGAAACAGGCGGCTGCCCGTGTGCTCGAACATGTACAGCATGCCGCCCGGCTTCAAGACCCGGCGCAGGGCCTTCAGCCCCGCGACCGGATCCGGCACCGAGCAGAAGGTGCAGGAGCTCACCACCTGGTCGAAACTGTAGTCGGGAAATTCCAGTGAGTGCACATCCATCAGCCGCAGCTCGAGCTTGCCGGCATACGCCGCTGCGCGGCTGCGCGCCTTCGCCAGCATCCGCGGGCTGATGTCGATGCCGACGATGTCCCGGCCGGGCGGGAAGAAGCGGATATCCTGTCCCGTGCCCACCGCGACAAACAGAATCCTGCCCTCCATGTTGGCAAACAGCGCCCTTTTTGCGGCGGCCCAGCGCCGTTCGGGACCATAGGCCAGCAGGTCATAAAAGCTGGCGGAAAGATCCCACTTCTTTCTGGTTGCCTCGCGCATCAAAGACCGCGGCGGCGCAGGCTAGCATCGAGCGCATAGGTAGACAACAGGGTCAAGGTACCGATCAGGCCGCCGGCTACCATTGCTTCCCAGGTGGAAAAAACTGTCATGGCCCTCGCCATCCCCAGCAGCATACCGGCCAGCATGGCGGTGAGCATGACCGGCAGCATGACCTCCATGGCACCGAACAGCGCCACAAATACCGGCATCAGCAGCAGCGACAGCCCCATCGCGGCCAGCATACCGGCGAGCATGCCCGCGGGCGTAGGCCAGGCGGGGTCGACAATGCCTGTCACCAGCCAGGCGGTGGCCATGCCCGTGATGACGTTGGACAACAGGTCGCCAGCCAGAAAATACGCGCTGCGTTCCAGACCGCTTCCCTCCCGGACCTCACTGCCGCAGTAGGATCAGCCTAAGTCCAACAGGCCTCTAGGCGAGCGGTGCGTACCCCGGGTTGCCACTGATACCCTTGATTACCGGTTCATTCAGGTCGGTCACAGTGACGTTCTTCTTGTCGCGCAGGTATTCGGCCACGACATCCCACACCGGCTTGCCTTCCAGGGGCTGGGCAACGCTGGCCCAGCCGGCGACGCTGTATTCCTTGTCGGCTTCAATGGGTTTCCCGTCAAGCTCCATGTCCGTGATCCGTTTGCCGATTTTCGCGCTTGGATCAATCGCGTACCTGAGTCCCCCGACGCGCACCATATCGCCACCCTGCTGATAGTAGGGATCCTCATTGAAGAGGTTATCCGCGACATCTTCCAGGATTTCCTTGATGCGGGTGCCGGTGAAGTTATTGACGGTCGCCGTCGGATAGGTGATGGCGGTCTGTGTCATCACATCCTCATACGTGATCGCCGAGCCGGGCAGCACCGAGACCCCCCAGCGGAAACCGGGCGAGAAGGATATTTGTGCGCCCATGACGTCGATGAGTGCATCGCAGATGAGCTGATCAAAGGTGCCGTTGAAGTTGCCGCGCCGGTACAGCAGGCTGTCGGTCGTTGCCAGCTTTTCTTCGAGCTGTGCCTTGTAGGGCGCGCGAACCTTTTCGATATGCGCCTGCATTTCCATATCGGCCGGCAACAGATTGGCAAACACCGGCAACAGCCGGTACTTGAAGTCACGCACGCGGCCGTCCTGAACATCCAGGTCCAACAGGCCGAGAAACTTCGCATTGGAGCCGGCATTGGTGACCAGGGTCTTGCCGCCGGCATTCTCCACAATGCTCGGTTGGGGTACGGCGTCGTGCGTATGGCCGCCCATGATGGCATCGATACCCGTTACCCGGCTGGCCATCTTCAGATCGACGTCCATGCCGTTGTGTGATAAGACGACCACGATCTGTGCGCCATTGCCGCGCGCCTCGTCGACCACCTTCTGCATATGGTCATCGCGGATTCCAAAGCTCCAGTCCGGCACCAGGTAGCGGGGATTTGCGATGGGAGTGTAAGGAAACGCCTGGCCGATGATCGCCACCGGCACGCCATTGATCTCGCGGATCACATGTGACGGGAAAACCTGTTCGCCCCACTCGTTGTCCACGATGTTCTGAGCCACGAAGTCGATCCGATCCTTGAAGTCATTCTCAACAATCTCCTTGACACGATCGGCGCCGAAGGTCATTTCCCAATGCGGGGTCATGACGTCGACACCGAGGAGCAGCTGGGCATCCACCATGTCCTGGGCGTTGGTCCACAGGGACGTTGCCGAACCCTGCCAGGTATCACCGCCGTCCAGCAACAGCGCGCCGGGTCGCTGCGCACGCAGCGTTTTCACCAGGGTGCTGAGATGGGCGAAACCGCCCACTTTGCCGAACAGGCGGGCAGCCTCGACATAATTGAGGTAGGTGTTGGCGTGCGCCAGTGGGCCGCCGGCAGGGATACCATAGTGTTTCAGCAGGGCCTCTCCGACCAGGTGAGGCGGCTGGCCCTGCATGCTGCCGACGCCGATATTGATATTCGGTTCACGGAAATAGACCGGTTGCAGCTGGGCGTGGCAGTCGGTGTAATGCATCAGCGAAACATTCCCGAAGGCCGGTACCTCGTAGAGGTTGCTGGGCTCCTTGATGGGTGTCACACCCTTGGCCTGTTTCTGAGTGGCTGAGCCGGAGTCGCACCCTGCCAGGTTGATACCCGATGCGCTGGCAATTGCCAGCATGTGCAGAAATTCTCGCCGCGATATGGTCATTTGCAGGTCTCCACAGTTCGATGCGTATTCTCAGTAAGCGGGTTGATCCGAAGGGCAGCGGGATAAGGCTTCTCTTGCATAGAGGCACTGCCGAAACAAATAAACCCGGCCTGGTCTCCCGGGCCGGGTTCTCGACATTGTCCCTAACTGCTGTTTACTTGCGTGCGCCCGGCCCGTTGACTTCCAGACCGTTGCTCATGTAGGTGTGGAAATATTCGAGATTGTTGTATTCCTCACTCTGAGGTTTGAACGCCTTGGCACGGACCTGTTCGTTGCAGCCGCCGTAACGGCGCTGAGTCGTGCCAAGTTCCCCCCACTTGGAGCGGTAGACCGGGAAATGGGTGAGCTGGCCCAGTGCCGGACTCAGCAGATCCGCCCGGATACGGTTGCCGGCATTGTAGACGTGACAGTCGGCGCAGGCCATATTCAGCTGGCCACGTTTGGCGTAAAAGAACTGTTTGCCCTTGTTGTAGGCATCAATCGCGCGCGGGTCATCCGGGATCTTGATGTCAAAGACGTTGCCCCGTGAGGTGTAGGCCATGTAGGCGGAAATGTCGGCGAGCGGACCCTTCTTCCACCCCAGCGGTTCTTCCCCATTCGCTTCCCGGCAGGCATTGATGGCGCCTTCGAGGGTGACAACCTTGCCGGTCTTGGTGTCGAAATAGGGGTAGTTCTGACGGATGCCTATGCCCTCATTCTTGAAACAGCTGGCATAGGTCTTGCCATTCTTGAAAGGCTTATTGAACATTTCTTTGCCTTTCTCGATGTTCAGCTCGTACGGTGGGAAGTCCTCAATGGCCTCCCACTGCGCGCGCGAGTCAGCATCGAGCGCATAGACGCCGTTCACATAGTCGTTGAAGGGAACCTCCGGGAATCGCAGTTTGTAATATTCCTGGAATGCCTTGAGATCGTCTTCCGGTGTGGCAACCGACGTCTGCGGTAGCGATGCCACGATACCAAGTATTGCAATAATACTCAGGAGCTTGTTCATCTAATAGGGTCTCCCTGGGTGTTGGGCAGAAGCATTCCCCGATGCTTCTGCCAGAGCTGACTTACGCGATTTTGGTTTCGAGAGAATCACTCTCACCTTTATTGTCTACCCAGTGAAGCTTGAGGGTATCGCCCGCCTTGCCGCCCTTGAAGCGGAATGACAGATAGGGGTTTTTGGATATCGAAGCGCCCCACCATGCCGTGAGCACATTGGTGCCATTGTGTTCACAGGTAACCTCCTGAATGAAGTGTGCCGGGATGAGCTCGCCGGTCTTCTTGTCTTTGACCAGGCCGGTTTCCATCGGGTGGCTGATCAGCGCCTTGACCGTCGTCACGCCTCCCGTCACCTTGGCACGTACCTTGATTGAGTTTGCCATCGTGAATTTTCCTCTACAGAATATAGTGTTGCGAAAATTTCAGATTGTCGGTGAGTATGACTTAACCGCCGCAACCGCCGATCGTGACCTTGACTTCTTTGCCCGTGCTGTACAGCTTGTCGCCTGATTTCACGACGGCAACCACGCTCATGGTCTTGGCGAGCTTGATGCGGGTTGCGACAAAGGCTTCAGTGCCGGAACCCAGCTTGAACGAGGCCGATAAGGGTGACGCGTTCTTCTCCGAAATAATGGAAATCGAACTGACACCTTCGATACTCGTTTCCACCGATACCGGCACCACCGCACCGTTTTCTGCGATGTCAGGCGCCTTAATCGTAATCTTGTCGCTGCCATCGAGCTTGTCGCTGCCCATCAGGGAAGTTAGGGCATCAGGGACGGTTTTTGCCTCGAATGCGGCGGTTGGCCAGGCAGCCAGGACGGCACGCGGGGTAAGCAGGCCGGCGCTTACCGCCATGCCTGCCGCGCCGGCGGCCAGCGTGCCTTTCAGAAAGGTTCTGCGTTTCATATTGCTCACGGTAGTCTCCTGAAAACGTTACGTTAAATGACCAAGGTCTTGTGGTCAGAGCGTGTACACATATTCGACAATCTTGTCGATTTCGGTATCGCTGACGATCTTGTGGCGTCCGAACGGGGGCATGATCGAGTTTGGATTTGCCTTCGTTGCATCCCAGACCTGGGCGCGCAGCTTGGCCTTGTCTGGAAATCGCGCCTTCATGGCAACCAGCGGTGGTCCGATGTTGCCGGGCAGTTCGCCACCTTCAATCTGGTGACAGGCCAGGCAGTTGCCTTTCTGTCGATCGAAGGCGAGTTTTTTGCCCTCCTCAATGACGGATGCGTCAGCAGCCGACACGGGTACGCTCACTGTCAGTGCAATGCTGCCTGACATGGCTGCTACACAGACGGCAGTGGCTAGCAGGCTGGGTGTTTGCCGCATCGTTTCCTCCTCACTTCGGGTGTGTGAAATTTAATCGGGGTCGCGTTGTCAGACGATGCCGGTTCGGTGTGTTGCCCCCTTATCTCCAACACGCTCCTGTCATTTGCACGACTCGATGATACAGAAATATAGCCCGGTAAGCTGCGAGAGTCAAAGCAAAACCCTCCGTGCCTTACGGCATAGGGGACGGCTTAGCTGCAGGGTTTGGCGCGGATGAGTTCGGAGACCTCGGGGCCGCACCGCTAGTGTTCTTCCTCCGCCAACGCCTCTGCCTTGAACTGATTGAGGCGCGATTCGATGCGTACTGTCTGGATGTGGTCGAGGTCCGGTAGACGCAAGGCGAGGTCCAATTGCTGAATCGCCGTTCGGGTCTGGCCGTTGAGGTAGTAGTATTCTGCAATCGCCTCGTATGCGTCGGCCTTGTCGCCGGCGGCGCCAGCGGCCTCGGCCATCAGATAGTAGGACTGGGGGGAGGGGGCCGGGCTGGCTCGCAGGATCTCTTCCGCAATGTTCTTGGCCTTTTCGGATTGTCCCGCCTTAAGCAGGGCCGAGACATAGTAACCCATGATCATCGGGTTCGCCGGGTAGAGTTTCAAGGCGTCGGTATACTCGCTCAGTGCCTGTTGAGTCTTGCCCTGATCCAGTTCGACGTCGGCCAGGGCCAGCCGGTACGCGATGCGATCGGGGTCCGCCCCGATCATTTCTTTGAGAATCCGTATGGATTCCGTGAGACGGCCGACCGACTGCAGTGCCAGGGCATGGCCGTAGCGCTGCGCAGGATCCGGTTTTTCGCGCGCGGACAGTTCCTGCTCGAAGTAGGTCAGGGCTTGCTTTGCGTCGTCCGCGACGAGCACCCGAAGCTTCGCCTGGGTCAGACGGAAGGAGAGACTGTCATAGGTCAGTTTGCGTCCCGCGGCTTCCTTGATCTGCGCCACCCGAGCCTGCGCTTCGGCGATTCGGTCGGTAGTAACCGGGTGGGTGCGCAGGAAAGCCGGCGCCTGATCCCCATAGTAGCGGGTCGTCTGTTGCAGGCGCTCAAAGAATGCCGGCATTCCCATTGGATCAAAGCCGGAGCGGGAGAGCGCCTGCATGCCGATGCTGTCGGCTTCTTTTTCGTTTGCCCGCGTGAAATTGATCTGCCGCTGGATACTGGCGGCCTGCACGGATGCCAGGGCTGCCATCCCGGCCTCACTGTCTTGTGTTGCAACCAGAATGGCTGCCAGCATTGCGGCTGCCGAAGGCAGGCTCATTCGGCTGGCGGCATCATAGGCCCGCAGCAGGTGCTTCTGTGTCACGTGCGCAATTTCGTGGGCCATTACACCGGCGAGTTCACTCTCCGTTTCGCTTGCCAGAAAGAGGCCGGAATGAATGCCAATATAACCACCCGGACCGGCAAAGGCGTTGATGGAGGGGTCTTTAACAACGAAAAAGGTAAAATTCGTGGTTGGGCTGTCACTGCTGGCAACCAGCCGGTTTCCCAGCGCGGTTATGTAGGCGTCAATCTCGGGATCATGGACGAGCGGAACCGAGTGCCGCAGTTGGCGCATGAACGCCTCACCGAGTTCTCGCTCCTCCTTGGGTGTGATCAGCTGTCCGGACGGATCCCCGATATTGGGTAGCTGAAGGTCGGTTCCAGAGGCAGTGCACACGAGGAGCAGGGTTGCCAGGACGGGGGCGAGAAAAATCCGATTCATGCCAAGAACTATGCCACATTGAGAGTGAGTTTGGGGTTGTTTTTTTTCCATTGATGGTTCGGTTTACCCTTAACTGCCAACACTGGACGTCGGTTAGGCGCCGTCAAGCGAAGGCGAGCAGACATCGTCGCCGGCCCGGGCCGTGTTGACAACGACAGTGGGGAATAGCAGAATCATTATATTCGCATATTCAGTTACAATTGAGTTTCTTAAAGGGATTCTGGGGGTACGCCGGGTCATGTTCACTATTAAAGAAATCAGCGCCGGCGAACTCGGTCAGCAGCTGGTTACGAAACCGCGGAGGCTGCGACTCATCGATATCCGCACGCCGGCAGAAACCTCGCAAGGCATTATCCCTGGTGCCGAGCTGATTCCGATGCATCTCATCCCCCTGCATATCGAACACTGGCACAGTGAGAAGCGCACCATCGTGGTTTATTGCCGCAGCGGCCTGCGTTCAGCGCAGCTCTGCGCATTTCTGGCGGCGCGTGGCGATGATATGGATGTGGTGAACCTCCGTGGCGGCATCATGGACTGGGCGCGTGCAGGCCAGGCATTGGGTCTCCCGAGCCAGGCGGTGGCTGTTGGTTGACGGCAGCGGGCCCGTCGGGCAGATTATGGGCCCGTGTGCGGTTGCGTTTGTATCCGATCTGTCATATAAGTGTCACGCTGTATTCTAATAAATGTAGTCACCGCTCCTGCTGCGGCGGTACCAACACGATGCTCAACCCTATACTTGAGAGAGGAGTAGTCAACAATGGCAGATTTTGACGAGGAACTGGATGCATCCGGACTGAACTGTCCGTTGCCGATATTGCGCGCAAAGAAGGCACTGGGTGGCTTGGAGAGCGGCAAGATTCTGCACATCATTGCGACCGATCCGGGTTCCGTGAAAGACTTCGAGGCCTTCTCCAAGCAGACCGGCAATGAACTGATGGAATCCAAGGAAGATGGCGGCAAGTTCCACTTCCTTATCAAGAAGGCATAATCGATCCCTGCCATGGGTCGCGTGGACTCCTGGCGGTCTCCCCTGTAGCGAGCTGGTTTCCCGATCACGGTCGGATAATGGAGACCTGAGCTTCAAAGAAAACCCCGGCTGCGGGGCCGGGGTTTTCTATTGGTCATCATTGCGCGCCAGCAATGGGTTCAGAAAGTATAGACCATCTGACCGCTGAATATGTCGACAGACGAATTCTTGTAATTACCGGTCAGGATATGGCCGGACCCGTCATCGTTGTTGATCTTGGCGTCACGCACGAACAGGTGGGCATAGGAAAAATCGAAACGGAAGCTGCTGTTCGGCGTGTGGCTGATACCGAAGGCGAGCCAGAAACGGTCGCTTTCCGCAATGCGGGGTGTGCGTTTTTCTGCGCTGGGGATCGGTGTTTCATCGTAGGCACCACCCGTGCGCAACAGCCATTCTGAGCCGAGCCTGTAGTTCGCACCGAGCGAGTAACGGAAGCTGTTGTTCCAGTCCTGCGGCGTGACGTCGTCGGGAAGCGGTGCGTTGTCGAAGCTGACCCTCAGTTCCTTGAAGCGGTCCCACTTGGTCCAGGTGACGTCGCCCAGCAAGGCAAGCTTGGGAGTGAGCTGGTGATAGGCGCTGAGGGAGACAGATTCCGGCAGGTCGAGGTCGGCCGAAGCGTCCTCCTTGGTAAAGGGAAACGCAGGCCGGACTGCAGTTGGGACCTCAAAGCGCACGTCCCCTTCGATCTTATAGTCGAGCTTGGAACGGTAGGACAGGCCGAAACGGGTATCGGGACTGAGTTCCATCAGCAAGCCGACGTTATAACCCCAGGCCCAGTCATCGCCCGACAGGTCGCTCCGACCGTCGAGCGCCTGAGCGCAGAAACCCGATGGCGGTCCTGCCGGGGGTGGTGGACACTGGCCCTGCGCATCGACCTGAGCCCCAAAATCAATCGCTCTGGTGAGGTCTGCCTCAGCATATTGCGCGTTTGCGCCGATGCCGATCGAAAACATGCTATTAAACTTGTATGCGAGCGCGGGGTTAATATTTACCGTCTTCAATTCGGTCCGGATTGCGTGATAACGACCCACCCAGTCGTTTGTGTACTTGGTTTTCAATCCGAAGGGTACGTTGATGCCGAGCCCCACATGCAGGTTGTTGGTCAGCTGGTGGCCGATATACAGATTCGGGACTGCGCCGGTCTCCCCGGCGTCGGAGCCATTCGTGCCAAGCAGGGCGTTCGTGCCCTGAAAGTTAGGCGAGCCGGCGGTTGACCCCTTATTATCGAATTTGGCGTTCAGCGCAATGAGGTGCACACCGGCAACGGCCTGCGTTCCCGGTACCCGCGTCAGGCCCGCCGGATTGAAGAAGATGGTGCTGACATCCTCGGCACTGGCACTTCTGCCAGCATACGCATTTCCCAGTCCACCGACAGTTTGTTCAAACAGCTGAAAGCCTCCCGCCTGTGCTTGTGGTAAGACACCTGCTATAAGGAAACCGGCCGCGAGTATGCGTTGCGAAACACTGGACCATAACGGATTTGTCATCCTGTAATCCTCCTCTGTCATCCTTTTCTTCCTTCCCGCCTTGAGTCGAGAACACCACAGCGGGGCGATATTTCCGTTGATTCGACCACCTATCCCCAACGATGTGGCATTGCCTGCGACCTCCTGGCTGAATTGAAGCATAAAGGTTAGCGGAAAGTCAGCCCCAAATGGAAAAAATCCTACAGCTTTGTTGTGAGCTAGCGACAGTTCGATCGCAAGGGTTCTCCGGCACGCGCTTTATCCTGTCTGAATATATTGACAAATTGTGGTTTCGTTGTCATTCTGTCCCGAATGTCCGCGCGTCTGTTGCTGAATAACAACGCTGTCTTTGGATGGGGTACCCAGGAGGGATGGAGAGATGAAACATAGTCTTGCTCGAATAATGCTGCCCGGCGTTATCGCGCTGGGTCTGGCAGCGCCACCGGCCCACGCCACAACCGGCTACTTTCTGAACGGTTATGGGGGTAAAGCGCGGGGCATGGGTGGCGCGGGTGTCGCCTTTGCGCAGGATTCGATGGCGCCGGCAACCAATCCAGCCGGGTTGTCGTTCGTTGGCAGGCGTCTCGACTTTGGCGTCACGGCCTTCAGTCCCAAGCGTGACGGCGCGCTGGACGCGTCGCTGATCGGCGGGGCTTCGAGCAGTGAAAACAGTGGTTCGACGCTATTTGCGATTCCCGCGGG